>Ga0180433_10001264_pt1 | contig 42505 bp, 48 predicted proteins | sample SS_ome_8_FD_132980 | JGI IMG/M metagenome (GOLD analysis project Ga0180433, IMG submission 132980) | Hypersaline lake sediment archaeal communities from the Salton Sea, California, USA - SS_1_D_1 metaG | ecosystem: Environmental > Aquatic > Non-marine Saline and Alkaline > Hypersaline >...
ATAACTACACAATGTTTCAAAAATAACTACACAATATTTTAAAAATCAACCCCCATAATGTCTCTATGGCACGTGATAGAGGGGGATTCCACAGTTTACCAGTCTAACCAACCTACACCGCTAACCTAAGTCAAACTCTCCAACCTACACACCTCACTAATCTAACCAACCTACACCACTAACCAATCTAACCAATCTACTCCGTTTCCATTACTGTAAATCTTACTCCCGCACTTAGCTAATCAGATTATCAGTGCTGTTTAGTTTGACAGACTGGAGCGATATTTCGGATAGTTTGTAAATGAGTGAAAAGACGATAGAAGTTGGAAAAATGCATAATGACTTGGCCCGGACGACTTATGACCCTGATTTGCAGGATTTCGTGACAACTGGTAAGGCCGGAGTGGTGACTGAGTTTGCGGATGTAGGAAGCGAGAATATTAATAATATCCTCAATGTTTATCCGTCGGATGAAGTGGAGGGGGCTACTTCGGTCGTAGATTTAATTGACGATCGCGGTAATTCAGCAAAGAAATTTAAGACTGTGGCAAAAGAGATGCGAGAGGAGTGGCGTGGTCTTTCAGAGTTGGAGGCCAGAGAAACTTGTAGACCATCTAAGACATTTGAGATGATACGGGAGAACTTTTGGTACGAATATGATAGGGCCATTTCTACCAAATCACTCTTAAACCTTAACAGAGTGTGGCAAGGGTTTATTGCGCTAGAGCACTGGCAAAAACTCATTAAACCCTCCTTTGTTTGTTATGTCTTAACCCCTCCAGTACACTTTAAAAGAAACCTAAAATACTTATTAGATTTATCGTTTAAAAGGTTGGAAGAGATTCTTAATCTTGAAATTATGTATAAGGGGAAACCCAACACCGCAGTAATCAATCAGATATTAAAGGTGTACGATAAGCTAGAGAATAGAGTGTTAGGTCCGCAAACTCAAAGAATCGAAGCAGTGAATAAACATTTGGTGGCCACTGCGGATATCGGACTACAAAATTTAACACCTGAAAAGTTTGAAGCTTTACAAGCTGAAATAAATAGATCAAATCAAATTGCTATGGGGGATTTCCAAGATGACAGCGAAGAAGAAAAAGACAGTTAAAAAGGAAGAAGCAGTTGAAGAAAGTAAACAAGTTGAAAGTGCAGTGGATCACAAAGAAGAGGACGCAAAAGAAGTTAAAGAGAAAACAGGTGCTGTCGAAAAGGCCAGTGGAGAAAAAGATAAAGGGGCCGAGTCATCCCCAAAATCTCAAGCAGATGTTGCTAGAGCTTTCAAAGATAAAAAGGTTGCAAGAAAGCCAGTCGCAACCAAGCCCGTCTTAGAGGTAAGAGGGCATAAGGTAGAAGACTTAATTAAAATTGACGTGAGTCTACTTCGCACTATGTTCACAAGTGACAAGGTACCTGCCGAGATAGCGTATGACGTTATGTTACTTGAGAAGCATTTTTATGAGTTGGCTCAAAAGGTTTTATATTTCCACGATGTAAATTCGTTGGTTTTTAGAAGCTATATTATGGATCTACAAAAGCTATTTTTTAATTTGAAGGATGCTTTTGTAGAAGAGCGTATAACTAAGAAGTAAGCACTTTGTCTGTAGATATCCATCAGAAATATTTAGAACTTCAGAGACTTCAGGCCGAGAGAGATAGGCAGTACAACTTGCCCCATCTCTACGGTCTGAAGTTTTATAAGTGGCAGCGTTTGTTCTGGAACTCTGTTAATAGAATGAATATGCTCACTGCTGCTAACCAAATTGGAAAAATGCTTCCTAATGATTCTGAAGTACCAACTCCCCAAGGATTTAAGAAGGTGGGAGATATACAAGTTGGTGATCAGCTTATCGGGGAGGATGGGAAACCTACAAACGTTATAGCTATACCCTACAAGGGTGTTAGGCCTTGTTATTTGATAACATTTGACGATGGTGCGCAGATCGTTGCAGGGAAAGAACACCTATGGAAATGCCAGACGGAAAAAAATAGATTCCGTCCTGAATATACTTGTAATAGAGGGGAGAAAAAGGGTCAGAAAATACCTAATCCCGACTATGGAAAGTGGCAAGTTTTAGAAACTCAAGAGATTTTAAAGTGTGGTGGGTATGAAGGTGGTACGCCTAGAACAGGGAAGAAGGTCGTTATTCCGGTTTGTTCTCCAGTACAATACTGTGAAAAGTCCGTACCTATAGACCCATATGTTCTAGGAGCATTTATAGGTGATGGGCAGGGTACTAGAGGTTGTTTTGGTTGTGGTGACCCTGAGATGACAAAGCGAGTGATACCTTCTGACCAAGAAATTAAATGGGATGCTAAGAAAAAGGGATATAGCTACGGTTACCTTGGGTATGAAACCTATCAAGCTATTAAAGATTTAAAGCTAGACGTAACTGCTGCTTACAAACACATCCCTTCAATATATTTAACGGCCTCTTTTGAGCAGAGATTAGAACTTCTTAAAGGTTTAATGGATACCGATGGAAGTATCTATGGAAGTAATACGTTAGAATATTGCACAATTTCAGATCAGTTAAAAGACAACTTTATAGAGCTAGTAAATTCTCTAGGCGGAATCGTAAATAAAGTTACTCTTAAAGATACTTGGTACTACAACGACAATAGAGAGCGAGTAAAGTGTTCTCCTGCTTATTCAATTCGTTTTAAAATTCAACACAATCCTTTCTGGTTAGAAAGAAAGGCGAATAAATGGCGAAAAGAAATAAGATATCGACATCAAAGAATTATAGAGAGTATAGAGTTTGTAGGGGATAAAGAAGGAACTTGTTTCACTGTAGATAGTGAGGATAGTACTTTTTTAGCTGGTCGAGAATATATAGTAAATCACAATTCCTCAATCAACATTAAAAAATGTATTCATTGGGCCACTCATAAACGCCTTTGGAAAGCACTATGGCCATTAAAAATTCGTGACGAGCTGGTCGATATACCTAATATGTTTTGGTATCTCTATCCTGATAAAAATACGGCCACACAAGAGTTTCACGAGAAATGGGTAAGAGAATTCCTACCTCGCAATGATATGAAGGATGACCCTGTATATGGATGGCAGGCCCACTTCGAGAAAAGGAAAATAGAGAAGGTTACTTTCAATTCTGGAGTAACAATCTATTTCAAAACTTATAATCAAGACCCTCAAAACCTTCAATCAGGGACCGTTTATGCGATCTTCTGCGACGAAGAGCTTCCGTTTACTCTTTATGACGAACTGAAAATGAGACTTTCCAATACGGAAGGGTATTTTCATATGGTGTTCACTGCCACACTTAATCAGCTAGAGTGGCGTCAAGCTATGGAGCTTAAAGGCAATAAAGAGAGATTCCCTAACGCATTCAAACAACAAATCAGTTTGTACGATTGTATGAAGTATGAAGACGGCACTCCTAGTCCCTGGACTAAAGAGAGAATACAAAGCCGGATTGATGATTGCGGTTCTAAAGCTGAGGTCCAGAGACGAATATTTGGTAAATTCGTAAATGAGAGTGGGAGAAAGTACAGCACTTTTGATGTGGATACTCACACTGTTGATCCTTATGTAGTACCACGTGACTGGACGTACTTAGTCGGTGTAGACATAGGTTCCGGTGGAAAAACAGGACATCCCTCTGCAATAGTATTTGTGGCCGTTGCGCCCGATTTCTCGAAAGGTGTTGTGGAATTTGGATGGAAGGGTGATGGCGTCGTTACGACGGCAGGGGATGTCGTACAAAAAGTAAGCGACATGATCATGGAATACGAGCTGCAAGGCCGTATTTATAATATCTACTACGACTGGCAAAGTACAGATTTCAACACAATCTCGGAAAGAGTGGGACTTGTAGTCACTAAGGCCTATAAATCACATACCGCAGGCGAAGGGGTAGTAAACTCCCTTTTCAAATATGACGCGTTAAAAATTATGGCCAAGCCAGAGCTATGGGCCCTAGGCGAAGAACTACTTACTGTCCCAGCAAACGTTATCAAAGGAAAAAAAGATGACGACTATTGCGATGCTTTAAGATATGGAGTCACCTCCGCGCCATGGCACTGGGAGAATATCAAACCTCCTAAATTTAAACCTAAAAAAGCGGTATTCGACCCAGTGGCAGATGAAATTGCTAGACGAAGAGGCGAAATGTACTGTCCTGAAGATGAAGAAGTAGTAAATATGGACAATGAAATCTATCAAGAGATGCAATTATGGAACGAAATGCTGGGAACTTAGGATTTACCAAGAGTGAAATTGAAAAACTTAACTCCATTATACAAGCAGGTGGACTGTCGGGTGTAAAATCCTTAAAATTTGGACAGTTTGAGATAGAATACTATAATAAGGAAGAAAGGCCGGAGAATGTCGAAGATACCACCCATGTAAACGACGCTCTCAGATATGCAACGGCAGATATCAGTCAAGAATCAAGTGAAAGTCAGAGTCAATCAGGCATACCCGTTTCTGAAGACCTCGCAACGTATGAGCAGGATCTAATCCTGCAAGAAGATTACGAAAACCTATACCTCGAAGACCCGGAGCGGTTTGAAGAGTTATTGGCCATGGGGAAATTGAATGAATACGGAAGTCCAAGCGCAGAATTATGATGATGAATTATCTAATGAAGAATTAAATTCGATGTACTCCGAAGGGGAGATGATGGACAAAGGTAAGTTTGCCGAGTTCAGATCAAACCTTCGAATGATTTCAGGACAGCACTATAACAATGAAAAAAGAAAATATTTTGTTAATCGAATTAGAGAACAACAGAACTTAACGGATTCTCAAAAACTTAGATTGACTAAAAACCATACCGGTAAAATATTTTCCTTGTATGTAAACAACATAGTCTCCAACACTCCAGGCCTTACAATCCTACCCAACAACAAAAAAGAGATACAAGATCAGAAAAGTGCTGATTTGAATCGGGATGTTTGGGAACGAGCAGTTGTAAAACATAAACTACGAGGCAAGTTTCGCAACTTCGCAAAAGATTTCTGCGGGATGGGCGAATGTGCCTTGCGTTTAATTTGGGATCCAAATAAAGGCGATCTAGTAGGGTATGAACCTAAGATGGAAAGGCTAGATGTTCCTGGTATTGATGAGCAAGGGAATATCATAGAAGAAATACCCGTTTACGATCAAATGGGCCAAGAAGTTCCAGATTATGACCGACCTGTATTTAGTGGGGAATTCGTTTTCAAAAGAATTGAACCCTACAACCTTATAAGACCTAAGCAGGCAAAAAATATTGATGAAGCTGCTTGGCTTTGCGAACGAGAAATGATGGACATTGGGGATTTAAAAAAGATCTACCGCGATGATCCTGAGAAAATAAAGATCATAACAGAGTCTCAAGATGAGACTTTTCTTATGTTTGATGGTCATCAAGCAGATTATCGTGTAAGTAAAAAAGAAACTTTGATCTTATCGTTCTTTTTTCGTCCTTGCATGAAGTATCCCAAGGGCTATTTCATTATCAAAACCTTATCAGGAATTTTAGAGCAAGGAGAGTTGCCAGAAGGAATCTTTCCTATCGTTTATCAAAACTGGGATCAGCACGATACTAACCCTAGGGGTCGATCAAAGTTCGTGGATGGAAAGCCTTACCAAATTGAAATAAATAGGTGTGCGTCATCAATAGCCACCCACCAAGTAACCTTGGGTCCAGATAAATTAATCGGAAACACGATGGGCAAAATTGAACATTCTGCCATAATACCTGGGGTGCAATTTATAAAGCTTAACTCTGGTGGAGAGTTAAAACATCTTCCTGGACGTACTGGTGATCAATATGTTCCATATATGAATAGCCAAATCCAAGAATATTACTCTGTCATGATGCTTCCTGAAGAAGCTATTGATAAAGAGTCAGTATCTGGCGACGCCTTTGCTTCACTTTTCAAATCTTTGAAACAAAAGAAAAAGTTTTCTATGTATGTTGAAAAGTTTGAAGAGTTCATGGTTGAAACTTGTAAATTATATTTACGTATGGCCAAAATCTATCTTCCTGACGAAGAACTTATTGTGGCCATAGGAAATGACGAAATAGTAAATATCGAAGAGTTTAGAAATTCTGAGGAAATCACCTATCAAATCAAGATAGAGCCAGGTAACTCAGATTTAGAAACTCAATATGGTCAACAATTAGTGCTAAACCAAGCACTTCAGTATGTAGGTTCCTCGCTTGATAAACAATCAATCGGGAAGCTTCTCAAGAGTATGCCATTTGCAAATGTTGAGGATGTAATTTCCGACTTTGTAATGGACGAAGAAAACGCGGACAATCTTATTTTGGCCTTAGAGCGAGGGGATCAACCTGTCGTTTCAAGGTTTGACGACAATCTCTACATGATGTCCAAACTTGTGCATCGTATGAGAAAGCCGGATTTCAAATATCTCTCACCAGAGATTCAAGACGCATTTGAGCAATATTACGAAGCTTTTAATGAACAAGAAGTTGCAAAACAGGAAGAACTTCAAAGAGCACAGTCTGGCTACATTCCAACTGGTGGATATGGAGTTAAAGCAGATTTCTATGTTGAAGAAGACGGTAAGACTAAACGAGTGGAATTACCTTCGGAATCTATTGATTGGTTACTTAAAAAACTTGCAGATCAAGGAAGCTCTCAAGAGGCCATGTCACGACTAAACCCAACAGCGCAATTAGACATTGCGGCCAAATTAAATGATGGGATGACACAATATCCCCAATAGGAGAGTTTATGAATTTAGGAATGGAAGGAACTGAACCAGTAGATGAAAACATTGAAGATGTAGGTGCAGAAACCGTAGAACCTACAGAACCTACAGATACCCCAAAAGAACTAGCTGCCGAAGGCGACGAGTTAGTTGGGGATACTGAACCCCAGGAATACACCCCAGATTTCAAATATAAGTTTTTCGGGAATGAAGGCGAGCTGGATGAGAAGTTTAGGCCTTTCATCACAGACAAGGAAAAGGAAGAAGCATTCAAAGAAATGGCAAGAAAAGCAGCTTCTTTCGACTATATGAGAGAAACTTCCAAAATTGATGATTTTAAGGGCGATGCTTTTAAAGATTTGTTAGCTTCAAAAGCGCAAATTGATGAGCATTATGCACCTATGGAAGATAGCTATAACAAAATAGTACAAAATTTGTATCGGTTGGATGCCTATACTAAGGCCGGAGATTACAATTCGTTCTTTGACAACCTACAGATAAATAAAGATGATATAATCAAATGGGCCGCAAATGAATTAGCTATCAGAGATGCCTCGCCAGAGCAAAGACAACAAATGGAAATGCAACGGCAGCACCAATCTGAATTTGCTAATGCTCAGTATGAAAACCAGATGCTGAGAACTCAAATGCAGCAACAAGCTGTCCAAACCAGGACTCGTGAATTCCACAATGAACTAACAAGACCAGAAGTTAGCGAATTTGCACAAAAATTTGACGCCGTTAGAGGCCAAGGTTCTTTCGCTCAAGAGGTGAAAAATCTGGGAGTACATATGTACCAAACGGCAGGGGTTGATTTAAGTGCTGCGGATGCAGTGAAGAGGGTAATGGATAGTTACGGGGGATTTTTTCAGCAACAAAATGCTCAAGAACCCGCCCAAACTACTCAAACGCACACAATGAAGCGAAATCCTCAAAACACCGTAGTACGAAAGACGCAACAAAAAGCAACAATCCCAAATATGCAAGGAAATGGAGGGAGTCCTATTCGCAAGAGACCTAATTCGATTGCGGATTTAAGGAAACTACAAACAGAAATGTAAAAATAAAAATGTGAGGGGAATATGTCGACTACTAGAAGTTTCAACTCTATGTTGAATGAGTATCTTCCGAATCGTCTTCTTAAAGAAGAAATGATTAGAAGAGACTATGTATTACAAAAAGTAAACAAAGATGATAAATGGAAGGGCGGAAATTTAGTTGTACCGTTCCGTGGTAACAGAGCTAACTCTGCTAAGTTTGGCTCACTTACAGCTTCTAACGATATTTCAGAAGCGCAATATGTAAGAGGAAACATCACTGGCTATCAAGAGGTATGGGGAACACTTAAGTTCAACCATAGAGACTTGATGGAACATGATGGAAAAATTCCTGAGTCAACTTTCTTAAGAATTCTTCCTGATCAAATTGAAGAGCATATGGAATACTTCAAGGAAATTGTTTCAGGACAACTTCTTAATAACCCATACTTTGCTTCTGCAACAGACAGTACAAATGCCAACGTTGGTATTTTTATTGTGGATAGAGTTGAAAAATTCTATATTTCACAAAAAGTTACTCTTGATGATGACGATACTGCACAGACTGACGTTTATGTAATTGCCATTGATCAAAACACTAGCTCAGTAACTTTCTCGGCTACTAGAGGTGGCGCTGCTGCTGACCTTTCAGCTTACACCGTTGCTCAAAATGCAAGATTTTATCACGACGGAGTATTAGTTGGTGGTGTTGTAACTAACAACTTTGTATCTCTACGTTCTGCTCTTCTTTCAGCAGCTAACGGAGGATCTTCAACTCTCCACGGTGTTTCAAAACTATTATGGCCACATCTTCAAGCTATTAACGTTGATGGTTCAACTGTAACCGCTACTAACTTCCTTGATAAAGTTTTTGATGGCTATAGAGATGTTAGACGTAAGGCCAAAGGTAAAGCTACTGACATCTTGATGTCTTATAAAAACCTTGGCTCAGCTATGAAGTTGATTGAAGTTCAAAAAGGTGGATACAAGGTATCTCCAAACTCTGAAAAAGCTTCTGAATTTGGATGGACTGAAATTGAAATTACTTCAGTTACAAATGAGAAACTAAAGTTTGTTGGTATCCAAGAGATGGATGACGACGTTATCATGTACCTCGATTGGTCTGGAATGACTTTCCGTTCAAATGGAATGTTTAAAAGACGTAAGTCTCCAGACGGAATTGAGTATTTTGAAGTCAGAAATACGACAGGTTACGAGTACATTGTTGACCATTGTCTATTTGGGGAACTTGAAGTTCGTAACCCTGGACACTGTGGAATCATGCACTCAATTTCTTACTAATCTGTAAAGATGAAGGTGTTAGGGTTTCTTAGCACCTTTTTTCTTTTTGGAGTTTTTATGAGCAATTTAGAAGATGTAAATCTTATCAATAAGGAAAACTTGGCCAACTTCAAAGGAAACGTGGGAACACGTATTGCCTTTGCAACTGGTCGGTTTACCTCAGTTGGCGGAGACGTTAACGAAGCTATATCTGTCCCAGGACTTGAGGCCGGAGACATTGTAGTTGTAACCATCGACACTGTGGGAGCTACTCCTAGAACGATCGTGTCTGCTGTTGCTGCTGCTGATGTTATCAATGTTGTTTTAAGTGGAGATCCTAGTAACGATCACGTTTTGGGATATGTCTGCTTCAAGGCCGCATTGTAATCCGGGCCTTAAGGCCCTTTTTTTATTTTAGGGGGAAGTTATGGCCGTAGGTGATAATAAAACAGCAAAATTAACTAGTTTAAAAAATGAGTTAATGAAGACGTATATTGTCTACAATGGTGACAATGTTCCTTCACAAGTTTATGAGGCCCCAGTCGATACCGCAGATGGCGAGCCGTGCCTCCTAACAACATATACGTATGTTCCAGCAAGTACTCGGGTAGAAAAAAGTCGTGAGTCGGAATCTACCTGGCAAGCAGCATACGACATTTAGGGAGTAGTTATGGCCGTAGGTGATCACTTTAGACGCGCAAGAATATGGACAGGACTTCAACACCCTTACCGCCATGTTCTTTCAGAATTTTCATACTCCAACCCTGCGGTGCCGGGTGTTACTGATCCAGAAGCAGCATTTAACTATCTTTTTTCTGTCATATATCCTAACTATCAAGGAACTGTGGCAACACCAGGAGATTTACCTGGAGTAGCTTCCATAAATGATTATTACAGAGTAGATGACGATGGCGATGGAAAAGTTGCAGGATATGTCTATCAAAGAATTGATGGGGTAGAGCAATGGATAAAAAGATATGACATCGACTGGGCGGCGGACACTATTTTATCTGACACTATTGTTCGTACACAGTACCTTTATGTGTCTCGCTTCGGGGCTACAGACCGCGACGAAAATGGAGTTGACTTTGCTGGGGATCTTGCAGGTCAGCGTATCTATGGTGGGGATCAAGCTAATCAACATCTTATACTTTACGCCAACAGTGGAGACGCGGTTGGAAATACGGGATATGTTCAGTTTGGGGACGATGCTAGGCCTCTTGTCGATAACACTTTCGACCTTGGTACTGCTACTTATCGTTTTATTTCGGGATATTTTGCCACTTCTGTCATAGTAGGAACCACCGCATATGGAAGTGCTTCAATCACTGACACTTCTGGAACAATATCTTTCGGAGATGAAAACCTAACTACCACTGGAATTATTACAGGCAATCAATTCAATGTTTCCACATTTATGGAAATGACTGAAATTGCCACCCCTGCTAATGCGAGTGCAGGAACAAATCGACTATATTTTAAAGCTGATGGATTATTATATCGCCTAGATGAAGCAGGCGTTGAATCTTTAGTGGGTTTGTCGTTCACTAGTTCTAACGACAACAGAGTTGTAAGATCAGATGGGGCCACTGGAACTGCTATTCAAGAAAGCTTGGTAGTTTTAGACGATGCTGGGGCCATGAGCGGACTTACTCAACTAGATGTAGATGATATCAGGCTTGATGGCAGTACAATATCCACAACTCTCCTAAATGCAGACTTAAATTTAAGTCCTAACGGTTCTGGCTTAGTAGTAGTCCCAGGACTGGTAGATAACTCATTAACACAAAACAGAATTATTGATGTAAACGGCGCTGGCCGTCTTCAATCTACAAATATTGTAATTTCTGGTGCTGCACTATCCGCAATCACTCAACTTGATGTAGATAATCTAAGACTAGATGGAAATACCCTTAGCTCTACAGATGTTAACGGGAATATAGTTTTTGATCCAAATGGAACAGGTGTCATCGTCCTCGGTTCTACTGCAAGGCCTGACGCAGATGACACCCATGATCTAGGAACTGCTGCCTTACGGTTCCAAGATTTATATTTGAGCGGCACCATCAGTGATGGAACAAATGCAATCTCCACTGCCACTTTACTATCATTACGTGATGCTTTAACCGGTGTCGTTGATGGTGCTGCTCTTTTTTATGACAATGCAACTGGCAGATGGTTGCCATCCTTGCCCGATTCTGAAATTGATCACGGGACTTTAACCGGGATTTTAGATGACGATCATACCCAATACGCTTTACTAGCAGGAAGAGCTGGAGGCCAAACACTTATTGGGGGCACTGCTGCTAATAACGATTTAACTCTTGAATCAACCAGCAATGCAACTAAAGGGTTTGTTAAGTTTGCAAGTGATCTAGCTCCTTCAGTGGATGCGTCTTTTGCCGCTGGTTGGTCTGGAACAGATATCGGAGATGCTGCTTTCAACTTTAGGGATGTCTATACTAAAGGAGAGTTTTTTGGGTTTAGATTCCAAAATACAACCTTTGCGGGACTACCTGCTGCTTCAGCACAAAATACCGGTAGATCAGTCTATGCTACAGATACAGAATCTCTTTATGTAGATACCGGAGGAACTTGGAAACAAGTAGGTCGCGCAGTCTATAGAAACGATGAGGCCTTTGACGGTATCATCACATTACTAAATGTGGATGTGAGTGGTTCACTTCAAGATGCTAGAAACGCAATTTTTCAATTACTAGATAACAATAACGATTTTGAAAGAGTCCAAGCGCAGATTTTGGCCACTAGTGCGACTAACGTACGTATTGTGACTAACGTACCGCTGCCAGCGGGATCATATCGGCTAATAGGAATAGAGTAGGGGGCACATATGAAAGTTTACGGACAACTAGAGGTTGCACAGCTAGAGCTATTAGCTGCCGATCCAGCAGTAGGAGTAGTAGGGCGAATCTTTTTAAACACAACTACTGATGAAGTGGGTTTAGATAAAGATGGGGCCACAATTGTAAAACTAGTTGATAGGACTAGCACACAAACCATTCAATCAAAAACTTTAACCCAGTCAACCATAACAAATTCGGATGTAGATTTATCGACGGTAGCTGCTTCAGCAACTAACCGTATGGTGGTTTCAGCGGCAACTTTTGCTGCACTAGATGCTCTTCCAAAAAAACAAGGTGTTATTTACTACGCCACAGACGAAAACAAATATTACGGCTGTAACGGAACAGTACTTACAGAGCTAGGCTCAGGAAGTGGGGCCTTTAATTATTTACAAGATGAGGGCGGTGGAGAAGATATCTCTGGCTGGACGGCTTTTGCCAACAGTGTTGCGGGCGATACTCCTGATGACTTCGGAGGGGTTGTTAGTGGAAACTTCACTTTAACTCAAAACACTACTGCACCACTTAGAGGCACGGCAGATTTAGATTTTGCAAAGGCCGCTTCAAATGAACAAGGCCAGGGTTATTACGTCGATGTAACAATTCGCAATGGGGATTTGGCCTCAATTCAAAGATTGATAATGAACTATTACAGCTCTGCAAACTTTGCTACTGGCGATGTTCGAGTTGGAATGAGTTTTACTAACGATAACTGGGTTGCAGATTTCGTTCATGTACCTTTTACAAGCCCTGAAATTCCTGCTGCCACAATTGCCTCATATTTTAACGCTGAATTACAAACAGACGGAACTAGAACTCAAGCTAGATTTTGGATCATTGTAGCTAGTACAAGTGCTTCAGCATACTCTTTGAATATGGAATTAGAGCTAGGCCCTAGAGTAGTACAAAAAGGTGCGGTTGTTTACGAAAAAGATTTTACTCTTGTTTATGACGCTGCAACAACTGCACCCACTCCAAATTTAAACTTCTCTAAATACAGTTATCAAAGAGTTGGTCGGTACGCTCACGTTTACATTTACGGTGAGCAATCTTCTGCTGGAACATCCGGGTCAGGTACTTACTATTTAGATCTATCAGATATCGGGGTCATTGATGAAGACTTTCTCGAACCAGGTCAAGGAGCATCCAACGGTGTGCCTTATTTAGGAGAGGGTAAAGTCAACTCTGGTGGGATTTACGAAGCGACTGTCACTTATGATGACACTACGGGGTTTGCTGTCGTCAACTTAGACGATATCGCAGGAGGAACAACCGGGCTTTGGAGTTCAGCAAGAGCACCTTTTGGAAACGCAACAGTTCAATTTTCGTTTTACTTAAAAGTTCCAATTCTGGGTTGGAGCACAAATACAGTAATGTCGAGTGACTTTGGTTCAAGATTCGTAGCGGGCGACTACTACGATAATGGTGGGACAGCAATAACAGCGGGAGTGACCCCCGTAGACTTTTCAACAAAAAGATATGACACCTCTGGAATATTTAACGGCACTCGAATTACCGCTGATGAACCAATGTACTTAGACATCAAGGGTATGATCAGGACTAACGCGGTATATAATAACGACATTGATTTTTACAAAAACGGAACGCAGCTTAAAAGAGTTGGTGTGGACGTAGGACTTCAAAACACTCCGTTTGCAGGTGAAGTTTTTCTCGATACAAATGAGTATGTTGAAGTTAGATTAAACGGGTCTGCAACACTTCAATCAAACACTGTTGTTCATCACATCTCGTTTACAAAAAGATCAAGACCCGAAACTCTCCTGGGCGGAGATATGGTCAGGCTTGACGCTACTTCGGGGTCACTTGCAAACGTCAACGATGTAACTGTTACGACTATTGTTTGGGATAATGTAACTAGCAATACCCACGGCTGGTACAACTCTTCAACTGGAGAGTTCACTCTCGGAGAACGGCGAGTTTTAAGTATCGCGGCAAAAGTGAGATGGGGTGATACATCGAACATGGCGCGTACGTTTATAATGCTATATGTGAACGGGTCGGAAGTTTACAGGGGAACGGATGAAGCGACTATCGCATCGCTTTGGTTAAACTGTCACCGCCAATTTGAAAAAGGCGACGTTATAACTATCCGTGCGTATCAAGATCACACAGGTGGAAGCTCTAGGCCATTTAACACATTTGCACCGAATAATTATTTAACCATAACTTCAGTTGATTAGTATATGTCACGCTACCTAGAAAAGCACGTTGGGGGAGTCTTAACGACTCTCCTCGTTTCGTTTTTAGTCGGAACGATTGCCATGATTTACAACTCAGATAAGAACAACGAAGTGTTCAAAACGCAATTGATTTACATTTCAAAAAATGTTGATGAAATGAAAAGAAGAATTGAATTTATGCGCAAAGATATCGAGAAAGGAACAGTAGATCGTTGGACTAGACTGGATCATCAAGGATATGCGGGACAAGTTGACGAAAGATTTATGCGATTGCATGAAAGAATGAATCAATTAGAAAAGCGTTTAAACAATTATCACCAACAACAACACTTAAATAACTAGATGTTCTCCGACCCATACTCAGCGCACAGGTCGGAGTGTAAGAATATCAGGGTATTAAGCTTCAATTCTTGATACCCTTATAGACTACCTCCAGAAATTTTACAAACCTTATTTCATAGTCCCTAATTAAAAAGGGGTAAAAATGAAAAATTACGCAGTTAAACAGTTTTTAAAGTTTAAAAATCCACATGAAGATATTGACTTGGCCTATCTACACCCAAACTTGCTCATGGTTGTGGGCTATATAGGTGCTTTCTGCTTAGAGCACGGAATTGAACCAGTCTTCACTTCTGTAGTTAGATCCAAAGTTCAAAATGAAAAATATAACTCCCGAAGCATGACCCATGTTCAAGGGAGGGCCGTAGATATGTCATTAAATATATCACATGGATGGAATTACGAATTGACACAGAAGTTAGTAGACGATCTTAACACGTTGGTAAATTTAAAACCTACTGACGAACGGCCAAACCCCTTTTACAATGTTGGAGCTATCAGCTCTAAAGATTTAGTACAAAGAGTAATCGTTATCCATAAAAATTGGAACGCTCCGGAAAGTTCAGACCGAAACGATTTCACACACGCACACATACAAGTTAGACCCGACGAAGATTGGGCAGAATACTTAAAATAGGGGGATTTATGTTTAAAAAGTTATTCCGAAAAATAGTTGCAAGATTCAAAGCGTGGAGATACGGCAAAAAGAAAGTAAAGCCTTATACTCCTGCACCAGACGAGCCTTTACCACCTTTGCATCCAGTAGATTTTAAACCTGCTCCGGTGAAAGTTGTTGGGAAAAAGACAATTGTAGATGGAGAGTTATTGGACATTGAAATTCATTCGTTGGAGGGATTTACACAGGCAGAAAAGAAATTCTTTTTGGAAACTCTCCAATTATTTCTTTATGTAGCTGAGTCGCAAGAGTTCAAACACGCATTCCTTAATAAACAGTGGAAAGAGACAAGAGGGTATAGCAACTATGCACTCTATAATATGTGGATTGGAGGATATGACTCAGTAGAAAGAGTGACAGATTTTGTTTTTGACATGGCCTACAAAATCTATGGGGATGGATATTCTACAAATGGAACTATAGGTTGGACATACCTCAAGGATCTAAAAATTAGAACAGATCGTTACTTCTTAAGAAAGTGGATGAAACAAGGTGCTGCTGGTAGAGCTAGATTTGCTGGACATATTTGCCATGAGCAAGCTCACTCACTTTCAGATTACGGAATGGTTCATAATGTACATGACGGATCTTTCGTATATGAAATAGGAGACCTTATGACTGACATTGCTTATCAAGTGGCAGTTAAAGGTAAAAAACTAGTTAAAATTAAAAATCCTAGAAAGTAATCTAGGGTAGATTGGAGGGTAAGATGGAAGAAAAAGAATTACTAGGCGAGATTATGCTACCTGAGATGCAAGTAACAGAAGAGTTTGTAACTTCTGCAAGATGCTCAGAAGAATACCTTTTCGTTAAGCAAATGGAAGAGCTTGGAATCAAAAATATTAAAGAGCTTTATAAGCTATTTGAAATGATTCTAATGGCCGGAGCAAAAGTTTTCAAAGATGGAAAAGTTTCTTTGAAAGACCTTATTGTGCTTAAAGACCTACTAAAGTCGGCCAAGTTACTAGTTGATGCTGTAAAAGATTTCAAAGAAATTTTTGCAGAAGCTAGAGACCTTTCCAGCGAAGAAGTTGGTGAGCTTGCTGATATGGTACTTGGTACTATCGAAAAATTCAGAGCTGAATTAGGAGCATAATTTGACTGCAATCTGGAATTTCCTTTTAAAGATTTTCAAGGTTGTAGGTGGATTAGGAGGGTCGATTCCTTATATAGGAACGATCCTTCGCTTCCTTCCTCTCCTAACTGAAATTGTTAAATATTTCAAACAAATCAAAGATGATTGGGAAGATGAGGATGTTGATGAATTTATTCGCGAAGAAATAGAAAACGTTAAGAAAATTCGTCAGGAAGATAAAGAGGTTGTTGGAGACTGAATTTAAAAGTAAAATTTAAGTCCATGCAACAGACTCCTTGGGCATAACTTGTGGTTTATCCAGTACCCAGTTATGCCCTTTTAATAACATCAAGCATCTTTTTATTAATCGTTAATGTACTTTCAATGAAAGCAATATGTAGTTTCATTTCCCTGCTTTGATATCTTTGTTTTACTTCGGATCGTTTTTTTGCAAGTAGATTACTCAGCTCAGTTATTCTTTTTTCAAGCAACAATATTACTTTTGCTTCTGTCATAATACCCCCAAGAGCTTTAGAATATAGATAAGATGTACTTTAACTCAAAGGACGAGTTTTGTACTATGCAAAGGTTTCTGTAGGATTTAACGAGCATTTATTTCCCGGAGAAGACGATATAGTCTTGGAACTTAGTGACCCTTGCATAGGGATGGTGTGTCGAACCTTAGACGAAGACTTTGCAATGCGAGAAGTTGAGAAGAACCTATTTGTCTCTACGTCACAAGAAGATTAGTATATAAACTCATGGCCCCAAATTTCATATCATTTAAAGGGGTATGCTACAATCAGCAGTATCACACCCGATCTACGCAAAACAATATAAGGAATTTATATGGCCAGCACTCTATCCAACGGATACATATTACCTGCATCGGGAGACCGAGGAAGTACATTTTTTCCGGCCCTGGAATCAAATATTACAAGATTGAACTCTCATAATCACGATGGCAACAACAGTGAACTTTTGACGCCTAGTTCGATCACACTTACCACACAAACTCTCCTTGCTGCTGGGTGGACTTTAGTATCTCCTTCTGTGTATAGACAGTTAGTAACGATGCCTGGAACTTTAACTTTTGACGGTAGACTTATTCAATGTCAGATCGCCTCTGGTGCAAACTCTGGAGATTTATTTTACCCATCTATAGAAAAACAATCGGCAAATACATTTTACGTCTACATAAATGACAACACTGTCGATGTTTTGGTGAAATACGCATGACACTCAATGTTCAACCTTTTGAGGTATCTCAGTTTCACGGTGGTATAACGGACAATTATCTCGATGGTGACCCACATAAGTACCGATATGGGCAAAATTTCGTGATTACTACCCATAAGAAACTTTATACTCGACCAGGATCGAACATTTATGATGAGGCCAATGCTCAAATTCCATTGGGTGCTCAAAGAATTTCAACGATAATTAATTATAAAAAGAACACTGACTTATTAATCCATTCTGCCCGGAGAGTTTATAACTACGACGCAGGATGGAATCATTTGACTGGACCGTCTGGAAATCCTGTATTTGAAACAGGAACAGCAACAACACTTATGGCATATGCCGAGTGGAACTCTCAGTTGATTCTCACTAATGACAATTACAACCTGCCGACTAAATTATTTAAAGACGGTGGCGGTAACTGGCAGGTCAGAACTGCTGGACTACCAGAACTTGCCACCACACCCACTGTCACGGCAGGTGGTGCGGGGGCAGGAAGCTACCTTTACGCATTTATTTATAAATATGAATATACCGTTGGAACTTTGACTTATACCGATTTTGGACCTGTGACTCAGGAATCACTTTCAAGTGCAGCAGCTCCAAATTCTTCAGCAGTGGCCATAACTGCTATACCCACATTATCAAACACTGCTACTTCAAATTACGATACTGCCAATATTACTTTAGAAATATATCGGACGATTGACGGTGGAGATACATTCTATTTTGTTACTTCTCTTGCAAATGGTACTGCTAGTTATAATGATAGTACTAGCGATTCGGACTTAATAACTGCCGCGACCTTATACACGACTGGCGGTATAGAGGAGAACTCTCCACCACCACTTAGTAAATACGTACATACTACTAATGGCTACACATATTATGCCAATGCTAAGCTTGGTTCTGCTGAGTACCCATACCGGGTGTACCAATCTAAGATATCAGATCCTGACTCTGTTCCAGTAGGATTTTATGCTGATTTAGAAGAGGATATTGTAGGTATATCTAGCTACAACTTCTCCACAGTCATTGGAACCAATAGATCTATATATAGATTGGATGGTTCATATGATGATGACGGTACTGGAGCACTTACTTTCCAAAAGTTGAAAGATAATGTGGGTCTACTGTCACACAATTCATTTGTTCAAACACAAATTGGTCTTTTCTTTGCTGCCGACGATGGGTTTTATTGGACGGATGGCTATCAAGCTTTAAAACTTACTACCCAACTTAATGCTAGATATAAAAGCATAGTCGCAAATAATCCTCAGAATATATATGGGACTTATGACACTGAAAACGACAGAATCATTTGGGCCATGCAAGAGAGCGATGGCAGTACTGATAACGACATAATTTGGTGCATGGATTTAAACTTTGGAATCCAAAATGAGATGCCTATTACAACCTGGGCAAATGATGCATCTTTTGCACCTTCTGCCGTAGGTTATTACAACAAACAAATATTAAGAGGAGATAGGAGGGGGTATCTATTTTATCACGATAGTCTTCTATACTCCGACCCTCGAGTTGATACTCTTGTGGCCGCTTCTAGTTGGGAAAGAAAGGCCATAATTTATAACTACGTTTCTTGTGCATACAAGTTTGGAACTTCATACGTTAGAAAGTGGCTTACAAGGATGGTATTGACCGCGGATAACGACACAAATTTGGCCCTGCAAATTTCAGGCATAAATGATGATGGTAGGAGTACTTTGAATCTAAAACCTATCATTTTCAAAAGTGCACTTGTTTGGGGCGATCCTGATCCTGTTTGGGGTGACCCTGATATTCGCTGGAACTATGATGGCCTGATAGATGAGTGGCGAAGATTTCCAGCAACAGGTATTAGATGCTCTTATAAACAAGTTCAATTAACAAATGCTTACGTTCAAGTAGACTCGTCTGACGTCAACGGATTGGTAACAGTCGATGGAACTGCGAAAACTGCAACACTGGTAAGTGCAGCTACTGCTGACTTTCCGTCAAATGCAGTAGATTATTACATCAGTTTTGAAAACGACGCGTATACCAGGGAATATCTTATTACTGCACGAACAGACGATACAGTCACATTCGACGATCCAGAAGGTCAAGCACCAACTAGTACTCTAGGTTGGAGAATGAGAGGACAGCTCAAAAATCAAGTCCTAAATCTTGTCGGATATTGTTTGCATTATTCTCTCCTTGGTAAGACGCAAAAACCTTACCAAGGTGAGTCATGAGTCCAGATAATAAAAGCTTATTTTTACAACAAATTAATGACACTTACATTCGGGAAAATTTCCGCCGTTTGAAATTCCAACTGGATCAATTGCAGACTGCGGGAATTGCAGGGCCTGCGGGACCACAAGGTCCGCAAGGAGATCCAGGTTTAACCCAGGCCACCGCCACACCTTCATCGGGAGGTGGTACAATTACAGGTGGAAATATCACCCTAGCAGACAACCGAGCTGTGAAGTACACAATCTTGGCATACAACATTGCCGAGGATGTGACTAAGTATCAAGAACTAGTCGTTCTAAACACCGATGGAACAACTTCAGGATTGAAAAATATCTCAGGCTTTTCGGGAGGCAATCCGATAAACTACTCTATAAGTAGTGCGATTTCTGGGGGAGATATTGAGCTTACAATTCAGAATAACGAGTTATTCGATTTGCAAGTAGAAATTACACAAGTGTTACTTGGTAACATCACATAGCCTAATTAGGAGGGGATATGGCAAGAGAATTATTTGGAATTGAACAAGGGGTTCACCTACTGAGTGAAAACTCAGATACAGGTGTAATGCTACTATTTGGATCAGCAGAGCCAGGATCAATCGGTACATTTGATGATGATGCTGAAGTAGGGTCTGCATTTTTTAGAACTAACGGTTCTTTTTATATTAAAGATACTGCTGGAACAGGTACAGATAAGTGGGTTCGTCAGGCCAATGCTGATGATCTTTTAAACGTTACTTGGAGAAGTGAGCTTGTTAGAGCTGCTACTAATGAGGCCCTAGTTGCCGGCTCAACTGATCCGACTGGTTGGGCGGATAATGAGCAAGGCCTTGCAGATACAGATTTTGCAATTGGCGAATATGTAATTGGTGATGTTGATGGAACTCCTGCATTGTTTGAAGTTACAGCAATCTCATCTCCAAACATCACTCTTGCTGCTGCTGGAGATGCTTTAGCAGATGGCGATACTTTTGTAGTTAGAAACTATCTACCAGACTCGCCTGCTGCTCAAGAGGGTCAGGCCATTGTTACTTACAACGGCTCTGCAATTATCAAGCTTGGCGATGTTAATTGGGACTTGGCCACAGGAATTAACATATCATCAGGGTATACTCCTGGAGCTGGTGATGTTGGAGTTTCTGACACTGTTGAATCTGCAATTGAAAAGCTTGATGGAAATCAAGATAACGTTATTTCAATTTTAGGAATTGATGCTCAAACGCTATCAGACTTTGGAACGTTTACAGGTACAATACTTACAGACAATTCAGATGCTAAATCTCTTTTTCAAGAATTAGAAACTTATGTAGAAGCTCTTGTAACTTTAACCTCAGTTTCTCAAGCGGCCGTTACAACAGCGGTGACTTTAGATTCTGTTTTAGTAGACGACGTGGCGTGTGCTAAGTGGTTAGTAACTGTCGAGCTAGATTCAGATGCTACAAGAAAAAGACATCTTGTTATCTTTGCAGGACATGACGGTCATGCCGCTGCTGATGCTGTAAATGTGGATGACACTGTAGCATCTAAATTAAATTTAGGTGCAAACTTTACGTACCGAGTTTCAGTAGATCTAAACGGAACAGGTGCTTCTCAAGAAATGAGACTTAGAGTTTCTGCTGGTGCTGCGGCATCTTTTTACGCAACAAGAATCCCTAATCAGTTTTAGTTAGCATAGGTGAGAACCAATCCTAGACGAGCAAGGATGCAAATCTAAAATGGTTTAAAAGGGGCCAAGGATATAATTTTTAAGGCCCCTTTTCAACACTTTGAGGAAAGATGAGCTTAAATAAAGATAAAACGTACATTGTTGAAAATGGAATTGAAATTGAAAATCCTGGAGACCGTACAACTGTTGTATATTCTGGTGGGGAAGCTAGTCCTGTAGGTCAAGATTTTCCTGTTGGAACTATTTATCAGTACAAAACTGCAAGCGGATCAACGTTCTGGAAGAAAACTGATACGGGAATAAACGATTGGAGACAACTAGACGAGCAAGATCTAAATATTGTTATATCCAGCGGCACTGTATTTGTATCTCCAGATGGAAATGATTCCACCGGAACAGGTTCTTTCTATAAACCGTTTCAAACCTTAACAGGCGTTTACGATGCTTTAGTTGCTGGGGATATTACTGCCACAGCTTTATCACCTCTTCACGTGGATTGTGATGCTGCCATTATTGATCAAGATCCTGTGGATTTTTCTGCTTACACAAACATTTTAATAAGCGGAAAAGGACCGAGAACAAGGCTAAAAGCTACTAATGCAAACGCTAACTTAGTCACGTTAGGTGCAAGCTCTTCCCTCAGATCTATATCGTTTGAAGGTGTTACTAATGCTTCAAACTGGCACGTTGTTTGGTCAGGAACTGGAACCGGTGTAGGCTCATTCAACGACTTATTTTTTAATCAAGGGTCGAATTGTTTAAAAGTTGAAAACACTACAGGTACTTTTAGAATAAGTGGTTCTAATTCTTTAATACTTCAAAACTCGGGCACTTGTTTTGAAGGAAATTCAAACACTACATTAACTGTGGATGGCTTTAGCATTCTTGGCGATGGGACTAATACAAAAGGGTTTGTTCAAAATGGAGACTCTCAACTTTTTATATTTTCAGGACGGACTACTAGTCTAGGAACTTTATATGAAGTTAATGGTGATACTGGATCGTGCTTTTACGGTGATGTTTCTGACACCGGAAGTAACGTTGTTTTTGACCAAAATGGCAATTCTTCTGTAGAAGTCATCTCGGGGTCGTATGAGTTTAGTAAAGCAGTTATAACAAATACATCAGTTATTGAAGGATACTTTTTTAACATCACTCCTGACGACAACCAGCTTAGGTGTTTGTCAGAACTTTCTGTAGGGCTGCCAGGTTCAGGCCGTGAAAGTGCTTTTGGGCAAGGAGACTCTACGGTTTTAGGGATGCTGGTCTATACATATGACGGCTCCACTTATACTGATGTTTCTGAAGATGCCGCAAGTTCAAGCGGTTCGACGTTTACATTTCCAAACACAAATACCAACTCTGCAATCTATGTAGGGTTTGCATTTGATACTGTCAGCCCTATTCAATTTTACGGGATTAAAAACTTCATAACTACAGCGGCAGTGCTTGGTTCGGGAGATATCGTTTTTGAATACTGGAATGGCGCTTGGACAGAGTTTAATCATATGCAAACTCAGTCTGACAGACCTCACCAATCTTTGGCCAATGACAAATTTACGGATACAGGAAGCTTTCAAGCATTATTTGATCCTAGATTAGAAGATGACTGGGCCGTAAACGACCCCGTAAGTTTTGGCACTAATGTCTACTGGATACGACTTCGTATTTCTAGCTCAATAACTACAGCACCTATTTTTGAAAAATTTAAAATTCACACCAATAGGATGGAGCTTGAAAGCGATGGATTTCAAAGGATGTATGGGCTTTCAAGAATTGAAGAGAAGTTTCCAATAACTTTTGGAGGTCTTTTTTCAAACGTTGGGAAGGCCCCTACAGACCAAGATTTTTATTTATCAGACAACTTGGGTATCGCTGCCACAGGGAATAGTTTTCCAACAAACCAAGACAGAGCTATAATCTTTTCTCAATTTATACCTTTTGAACTTGATACAAGCGCTCCTGTTAAGCTAACAATATCTTATTTCGTGGACACTGCTCTCTCAGGAGTTATACAGTGGGTAGTTGATTGGGCCACTAGTGCTGAGATGGACCCTGTATATACTTCTACGGCTTTAGCACCTACAACATTTACAAATGAAAGAAACGTTACAGTTTTAGACACCGTAGGCGCATCTGAAAATAACAAAGACAGAGTTAAAACAATCGAACTTGAAATTCCAGAAGCAGTAACACAACAGGCGAGCAACGCTCCAAATTCAAAATTATGGCTACGACTTACTAGAGATGTTTCTGGGTCTGACACGTATGCCGGAAATGCAATATTAACAGACTTTGCACTTTTCTATACTGCATGGAGAGAGGGCGGTTATGCTGGAGCAATCCTATGAGAATTGGAATTTTAAATAAAGAGCTGAATAAACTAGTTGCAAGTGTTCCTGGCAAATCACTTACTGTTAAAAAGGGATATCCTTTAAATAAATTTGCATATGTTGTTTTGGAAGAAGGGAAAAATCCTAAAGCATATACTTATAACTCACAAACCGATTCCGTGGAATATGACGAAAGTTATGTGGAACCTATTAGCAAGGGTAAAATCATCGCGGAGTATATTACCCAGAAAGATAGGTCCAATAAATTATTGACCTCCCTTCTATACGATTTATATGGAGAGTTTGCTTTTTATTACAGAGAAAGCTCTTTTGAATTAGAACTAGATTTTTATGAGATGTGTGAACAGGAGTATATTATTAGAGCTTCTGTTTTTTCTAATTTAAACAAATGTGCAGCTTCCGGACTTGTGAAATCTTTTAAAGAGATATTGCTCATGCTTGCACAACCCCAAAACAAGTATCACGATTTTTTAACTACAGACGTACTAAATTATTTTATTGAAAAACTTGATAACTTTATGGAGCAATAAATGCAATATATAACTTATGCAGATATAAATGCAAAAGTCCGAAGGGCCTTAGACCTACAAGACGAATTATTTATCACTTCTGAGGAAATGCTGGACTATTGCAACGATGGAATTGATGAAATCGAAGCAGAAGTCCACACGATATATGAAGATTATTTTCTGTCCGAAACCACTATTGACTTAGTTCAGGGCCAATCACTGTACGAATTGCCCACTGGCATTTATGCTATGAAGATTCGTGAAATTGTTTATAACGACAACAGCGGTACTATCTATAAGATGAGAAGAATGCAGCCTTATGACAGGTTAGAGGTGCAACAGTTTGCGGAGAGATATTCTACAACAGATTGGTACAAGTATTACATCATCAATAATACTGCTGCGGATATCAATGACACACCTCAAATTAAACTAGTTCCGGCCTCACAGGTGGATTTAACGGGCGGACTCATTGTACACTATTTAAGAAATGCAAACAGAATGACCGGCGACACTTCCGTTTGCGATATTCCTGAGTTTGCAGCGGTAGTAATGCAATATATGAAAGTCCGCTGCTATGAAAAAGAAGGCCACCCTAACCTCGAACTTGCAAAAGTTGATTTAGAAAGATTACGAGAAAAAATGCGAGACACCTTATCTAATATGGTTCCTGATGGGGATTCGACAATACCTCTTGATCTTTCATTTTACGAGGAGAGTTTCTAATGGGTCTTTTAAGCGGAATAGGCGATGCAATAGGCGGAGTAACTGGCTCTGTAGGTGATATCTTTGGCGGCGCACTTGGTGCTGTAGGAAATGTGATTGGTGGTCCATTAGCCGGATATACCAACCAACCCCAAATGATGACCGTCCCTCCCAAACCTGGAAACTTCCAAGCTTTAGGATTACTTGATCAACATATGAGACTGCCGACCGGCCTAACATTGAATCCAACCCAGGCAAACTCGGCAGTTCATAGACTAAAACAAGCTGCATTCTCGAATCAATCTCCCTGGGCAACAATGTCTTTAAGAGGAATGAATGCAAATAAGCAACAATTGGCAGATCGTCTATACCGATCAAACTTGTCCGATGCTCAAGTGGCCATGAGTGAACAATCTGCAAAAAGTGGAATGGATGCTGCCTCGGCCGCGATGATTGCTGACAGAACTAGAAATCAAAATATGCTGGACCAACAAAACCTTAGACGACAAGAAAGAATGCTTGATCTTGATCGACAAAAAACAGACGCTCAAATGCGAGCAGACTTTATGGGTGGAGCGTTTGAAGGTGATTTGAACCTAGCCAAAGCACAACAATTTAATATGTCGAATAGATTGAAAGAGAAGAGGAGACTAGATGCCCTGGATAAAATACGTTACCAAACTGAAATGGGCGATTTTGCTGCTGGCCAGTCAGGGCAAGCTATTGCAGATGCTGGATCGGGAGGACTTCTCGGAAACTTATTCGGCGGCCTTTTCGGGTAGGAGGATATAATGGTTTTTGCACAAACAAACTCTCCAGTTTCAAGGCCTAATATTTCAAGTTCGGCCTACATGGGAAATTCAAATTGGAACTATAATATGGGTCCAGTTTGGGGAGAAATAACTACTCCTGGCGGAGGAGCAGATCCCAACTACAGCCACCCAATGTTTGGACAAGTCCCTCTTGCAACATTCACAGATGTAACAGATCCCGACGGTCAAATGCGAGCAGGGCTAAGAAGCTCTATAGATCAGGCACCTCTTGAAGCACTTCGAGCAAGAGCTAGAAATCCACTACAGCCAGGTTTCAACGAAGCTGCTCAAATGGCAAATGTTGCAGGTATGTATAGGATGCAAGATGCTAGTAAACAAAGAAGAAAAGCATTATCACGCCCAGGATCAATTCAGAACAGAATGGAGACTATGGAGCAAACTGCACCGTTAAGAACACAAGCAGCTATGGGGCAAATGGGCAATCTATACGACGCTTATAAACAATCCGGAAGACAATATGCTCAAGAGATGATGGCACAACCTGGCCGTGAGATGGCAGCACTTCAACCACAAATGTACAACATCAAGAATGCAATGGATGAAGCTGCATTGGCCGATCAGACAAGGTTGTCTAACTGGATGGAACAGCAAAAGGCCTATGCAGGTGCGAAGACTGGTAATGCCTATATTGAAAGCGGGAGAAATCCTGGAATTTTAGGAATGTTTGGACTGTAGGAGATATATATGAATCCAATGCTTATAGGTGCTCTTGTTGGAGCAGGTAAAAATTTTCTTTTTGATCAACCCCGAGAAAACAGACAACGACAACTTGCTGCTACCCAAGCAGCTTATTCACCTTGGACAGGTATACAGCCTGGAGCAATCCAAGAAGCTGATCTTTTTGGATCATCGTTGCAAGGTGCAACCCTTGGAGGTCTCTGGGATAAAATGGGTGGAAAGTTGGAAGATGAAATGGGTGATAAAGGCACTACAACTGTCGCCAGAAGTACCCAAGCCGCAGCAGGTGCTAAACCTAATACGGCCTCACTAGGTGCTCAGTATATGCAGCAAGCTCCCCAAGCACCAATGCAAAATCCAATGAATCCGATGCCTGACTTGAATCTTATGACTCAACCCTTTCACAATTATGTGCAGCCGTTGAGCAATCCATATGCAAAAGACTATGTAACTCAGCCGCAAGTCAATCAAACTATGTCTGCATGGGGATACTTCTAGGAGATAAAAATGGACACACTTCAATTACTTAGAGAATACAATCAAAAGGCATTAAACAATATGCCAGAGAGACAAACTCGCGGAGAGTGGGCCACACCTCTGACTTTGGCCGCTGCTTCGGATACTTGGAGTGGGTCCAGATTAGTTCCTATTGTTCAAAATGAAATGCCGGTGCAGCAAGACCCTCTTGAGAATCTTAGAAAGCTTGCACAAGTTGAACAGTATGCACTTCAAAACGAACTCGCTAAAGAACGGATTGGGTTGGAAAGAGATAAGCTGGCAATGTTGAAAGCTAAATCAGGTGCAGGGAAACCACTTACACCCCAGCAAATTATTGCAGCTAATGCGGCCAGAGAGATTGTACAAGCGGAAGGGATGCTACCTAGCTCAGCAGATATTGCTAGACAAGGAGCGCCCGGAATAGTTTCCAAATTTTTAAAGTATGATGATGCTCAACAGTTCGATCAAGCTGAAAAAATTGGTGCCGAAGCATATATTAGGGCCATGATGCCTGGAAAGACACCCGACGAAAAACTTATTAAAGAAGTTCGTAGCCGACTTTATCCTCAAAAATTTGATACTAAAGAAACTATCATGGAAAAGAAAAGACTTCGCCAACAGGCTTTAAATACTGCGGCTCAACTAGGAAATATGCAAGCTGCTCCTATGCTACCTACTAAGCTAGAACAAAAGGAAGGTAGAAAAGATGTCGGTAAAACTCTCCTTCAGAAATTCCAATCTTTAAGGGGTAACTAATGGATGAATTATTAAACCAACTAGATTCTTTACCCGAAGATCAGTTAAAGCAATATTGGGATTCTCTTACTGAAGATGAAAGGTTAGAGCTTGAAACTCTAGCTGCTCAAAGAGAAAGACCAACAATTCAAATGCCTCCGGAAAAACCTTCTAAATACGAAGGAATCAATACTAGAGTTAAAAATCCAGATATTTCAGCAATTGATCGTATGGTAGTAAAGAACCTATCAAACGACTCCTCTGCTTCAATAAACTATCTTCAAAAGAATTATCCTGATTTGGAATTCACAAAAGTAGATAACGATATTTTTGCGAGGAAAAGAGGTTCAAATAATGAATATACTGCCTTAGATCCCGATTTTGATATTAAAGACTTTTCTAGCTATGCAGATATTCCTCAAGATATTGGGGATATTGCTTTTAATGCTCTTCAAGGTGTAGGCGAAGGTGTGGCCACAACTGCTGGAGCTGTAATGGGGGCACCAGCAGGATTGCCTGGAATTCTTGCTGGCGGTATGGCCGGAGGAGCTGCTGCGGGTGCTGCTGGGGAGGCCCTAAGACAACAACTAGGAAAATGGGCCGGAATCCCACAAGAGATAAATCCCGAGCAAGTTCAAACGTCTGCACTCTTAGGAGGTTTGCCAGTACCTTTACTTGGAGTCGGTAAGGCCGGAGCAAAAGGGTTAGGGAAATCTTTGGCTAACTCTCCTAAGCTTGCTGGGTTTGTAGAGTCTGGGGTTATTAGTCCCATGGCAGATGCAGGTGAATCACTTGTTAAGATGGCAGGGGAAAAATTGGCCCAAATAAGTCCCGAGGTACTCGAAAGAGCTGTTAAACGTCCAGCAATGATGGAGGCCATAGAAGCTGTAGGACCAAAAAATTATGCAAACGATGCTCTTAGACAAACCGAAGAGGCCTTAGTAGATCAAGGTCGTAAAATAGGTCAACAGATTGGAGAGTTATATGCTCAAGAAGGTAAAAATATTGATATCTCTCCTGTTAAAAGCATTATTACTGATGAGATTGAGAGATTAGAAACTAAGCAAATCAAAAGCGGCTTAGCAAAAGAAGATCAGATGCTACTGGAAGGTCTCACAAAAGAGCTTGAAAATGTATTTCAGGTTAATAAAGCACAAGAAGTTTCTCCTCTAACTTGGTCAGATATCTTTGCAGATAGAAAACTTAGTCAGAAGTATAAGTCAGAACTGAATACAGCTATGAGATCAAATGAGGACATAGTTAATAAAGTTGCATTAATTGATGGGAAACCTATCTTTCCAGATAAGCCTATTGAGAAATTCATCAATGAGGACTCTATACCGGCTCCTCGATTTTTCGATATTAAGAAAGACTTAGGAGCTTTAGATCGTAGACTAAAAGACAAATTTGCTTTTGATAATCCGGCCTATGCCAAGCAGATTTCAGGAATTATAGGTAAGGCCTCTAAAAAAATTAATGATGTGGCCAAAGAAATTATTCCTGAGTCTGGAGAGTTAGGTAAGAAATATCATGACAATTTACGAATGCAGAAATTTTTAGCAGATAGCTTCCGTGATAAAAGAAAAGTTTCAGGAATGTTAGAACCTGAGGCATTTATTAATAAAGGCGATCAGAAGCTCACTAGAGCATCTCTCCCTAATACTAAGAATCCAGATTTAGATCCTCGCTATCAAAAAATGAAGCAAATAGCCCAAGAGACTGGAATTGATTTGACTGATGTAGGTAAGGATTTAAAAGGCTATGAATTTGCTACGAATGCCGGAGTCCACCAATTCAGTAGAGCAGGGACTACATCAACCTCTAAGACAAATATTATCAATAACATTTCAAGAGCGGCCGGAATGTCTTTGGCCAAGTCTTTAGGAATTCCTAGTTCTTTAGGTTATGCAGGTGGTACCATAGCAGGGACAATGCTTGCTTCTCCATTGGCCTTTAAAAACTATATGCAATCTGTAGGTAAATTAGGAAATCAAGGCTTTAATGCTCAGGAAGCACAATTCCTTATGAATCTTGGAATTAATCCTTGGGCCATTGAACAACAAGCAGCAAGTGAACAAAAATGAAGGAAGAATGTATGAAAGAAAAAATGATGGGTAAGTTTGAAGAGTATGAAGTTAAATCAGCGGCAGATACTCTTCAACGAGCAATGGAAATTAAGGCCAATGCTCCTCTTATGAAAGAAGTGAAAAAGATCCTCAAGAAAAAAATTGAATCAATCGAGGATCTTAAGAAACTAGCTAATGAAAAAATGCATGAAGAAGAGGATATGGATTAAACATCCATTATAGGTGCGAGAAGTCTGAGCATCTTTGGAGATAGCTCGGCCTTTTCAAATTCGCTTACTGTAAAAGGTTTCATTTCAATTTCTATTTCAGTTGCAAAAAATTCTTCAAGCTTTTTTAAATACTCTTCCCTGTTAGCACCTTCTTTCAAAACAGGGATGGGTTTTTTAATCCCCTGATCTTCCACCATTTCAACTTTCATCTGTCCATTTTCATCTACTTCCGCAAAGTCTTGTAATACGGTGTCATATATTTTCTTCCCACTTGCAATTTCAACCTGTATTTTTTGTCTTAATTTATTAAGTTTCATAGAAGTTTTTATTGGTAAATTTCTACTGCCATCAAGAACTTCTAAAGCTCCCCAAAATAAATCGTTATTTAAGTGCCCTAAAGTCATTTTAATACTCATACAACCTCCGTAATTACTTTTAACTTATCTTCAATTTGTTTAAATATTTTAAAGTCTGTTGCTGAAGAGAATAGGTAGTGTATAGTACACCGCCTTGTTTGTCCTATTCGATGTATTCTTTTTTCAGCTTGCAATAGATCGGCAGGTACCCAAGGGTAATCGTTAAAAACTAAATTGCTAGAGGCCGTTAAAGTGACACCTGTTGAAAGTGTTCCAATTGTGGCCACTATTGTATGGATAACTCCAGCTTGAAAATTTTTAACCGCTCTATCTCTGTCGTCCATTGAAGTAGATCCTGTAATAGCTGCACAGTTATGGCCCCACTGAGTTTTAAAATATTTGACCACATCCACATGATCCGTAAAGAGAACTATTTGTTCTCCTTGATCTATAAGATCATTAACATAAAACTTAGTTCTTGGAGCTTTGGCCAAAGCATGAACCGCTTTTACAGTCATTAGATGAGAGTTTTTCTTACCACCATTATAATTACCCCAAGCAGCTTCTAAATCTTCTTCTTTTTTCTCTGTAGAACATTTCAAGTTAATATGTTTCCTAGTGAGAGGCGGTAGATCTACCTTATCAGCGAGACGGCGGAGATACTTATCTCTAAGCAGTCTTTTCAATTCTGGAATATTCCTCATACCTTGAAATTTCTGAATGACTTGGCCTCTAACTCTTACCGGATACATATCCATAAAATGTCTTTGAAATTCCCAGTAATTCATTTTCATCTTAATGCCGTTAGTGCCACTAGGACACATACTAAGCATTTTGAGCAAAGTCCAAAACTCTCCAACTCGATTCTTTATTGGAGTCCCTGTTAAAAGAAAAAGGTACTCCGGTTTTACATTGTGGAGGAAACTGAAAAATGCTCCAGTTCTATTTGATTTTGGATTTTTAAGATAGTGAGCTTCATCGCAAATAACCACATCGAAGTCATAGTTTGGAAACTTCATTCTGTTTAAAGATGTGTATGATAGGATTTGCATATCCTGGGCAAAGTCATGGCCACAGTGCTTTCTTGCCTCATCGTACCAATTATTTTTCAAGAAAGCCGGGCAGACGACAAGGACTTGGCCCTGGGCACGCTTGGCAGCTTCTAATGCCTGGACAGTTTTACCAAGTCCCATCTCATCGGCTAAAAGCATATACTTACGTTGAAGTAATTTCTTTACGCCTTTTTCTTGAAATTCATATAGTTTCATAAGTCTTTAGTTGATAAGCAGCTAATTCCCAAACTCTTGTCTGTAAAGTTAGAACCGTGACATCTCGACCAATAAGGACATGGGCGAAAGTAATTAAAGCAGGCCTGATAATTTTTCATCGGCTTAACTTTCCCATCCTTTAACTTTATGGCCAATTTTTGAATGTCTAAATGGTCCTTATAAAACTTCTTAGGATCAAGCAACTTTACTGGCACCGAATAGTCATACGAATCCACTGCTTTAAACATACGCTTTACAAATGCAGCGTCTGATTCATTTACCCGGGGGTTTGCTTTAGATTTTGTAGTGACTCTATACCGGATGCCTGCAAACTTCTTAGGATCAAGTCCTAATTCCTCTGCAATTTGATCTTTGAAATAGCTGTATAGATTTAGCTGTGTATCGCGGTGTAGTCTCACACCAGTATCTTTACTAATCATAGATGCTGTCTTGAGATCACCAATCCACCACTCTTTCGTTTCAGGGTTTCCTAAGATCACATCCGCAAAACCTAGATATTCTTCAGAGTTTAAAGGAACCTCACAGGCCAAAACATGAAGACCTGACTCTTTGTGGAGCTTCACATATTTTAGAACCATTGCAATAACGAGCAATTTATCTCTGGTAGATAAGTAGTAGTTCTCAGCGGCCTCTTCTGCTAGCTTGCTAACGTCTTTATCGGTATGTCCGTTGGTCTCTAGTATAAAATGAAAGGCCTTACCAACATCGAGTGCATTAGTGTCATCTTGATAATCAATGTCAATATCGGCCTGTTCAACTTTGTAGTAGTAGTATCTTTGAGTGCAGGACTTAATAAGCCCTGCACTCGAATAAGATAGCTTAGTCATCCATGTCATCCAGGCTGTAGTCTTCAGTCTTATCAGGAGTTATGCTGGTTTGACTTACTGGCTCTGTAGGCCTGGAATTTTCATGGTCGATAGCTAACTTAAATTGATGCGCTTTATCTCCGGCAAATGCCCCTTTAGTCAAAGTATCTTGCCCGGCGTATGAAATTTGAACCTTCATACCTGGCCGTACAAAATTTTTGATTAAATATGATAAATGTCCAGAGTGATTTAACACTGTGATACCGTCTTCAGTCTCGAAATCTAAATTTGGCTTTGTTCCTTCTTTGTCGTACTTATTGGGCGATGTACCAATGTAAATCCCCTCTACAAGTACCTCTCCGACTTTAAACCTGGGCTGCTTAGTCGTCTTGTCCGAGTATCCGCCCTTGTAAGTCTTCTGTGTCTTTACTTCTTCGAAAGCCATTTTCCCCTCCTAATTCTTTTACTTCTTTTAATTCGTTTTTCACTTCGTTAATAGAGGTGAGTAGCAGACGATACTCTTTCGATCTTATTTTGTCTTGTCTTATTAGAAAAACTACAAGGTTTAAAAAATGATTTAGTGTGGTCACTAACTCCATTTTAGCTTCAGGTGTTTTACCTTTACCAAATTCTGCTAGTTCCGCTAAGGCCCTAATAGATTTTGCAGCTTGTTCAGCTACTTCATCTTTTTCAGAAGTATTTTTTGAATCTGTTGTAATCACTTTGACTCCTTTCATCAATGTATATTGTCTGCCCTTTACACTCTCTTTCTTCAGGAGTGATATAGGTCATATCTTGTAAATCTGGTCCCCAAATGTCGATATCTTGTCTTATAGCTTTGGCCCATTCTTGCTGTGTCTCGTCTTCCCAAACCATTTGAAAAGCATCGCTCATGGCCTGGTAAAGAGAGTCCACAGCTTCTAGGTCTAAAGTGTCTACTTCTGCATAAAGTGCATCGTGGAGGGTGTAGATAATATCAATGCCCCTCATGTATGCATACTTTACTGCTAGTCGCATAATCACTGCCCCATGGCCTTGGATCGGCATATTAGTTACACTTCGCCAGTTGGGATTATCTCCAAACATGGTCCAACCGTCTGGGAGACTTAAAGGCATCCCAGCTTCAAAATGAACGCTCTTAATTTCTTCCACATACTTTGCAAACTTCTTGAATACCTTGAAGAAGCTCTCTTGAAGTTCTCTGGCCTTGTCTTCCGACACTTGCATACCTGTATCGTTGGAGAGTTTTTTAGCTAGGGCCGTAACACCCATGTTGTACATGATTCCAAGAACTGTTGATTTAAATAGCTGTCTTGTTTGCTTGTGGTCTTCTTTTTTAGCATCTTTGGGAACTGCTTTTGCTAATTTTGCAAAGTGAAAGTACGGGTCTCCTGAAGTATAGGCCTCATACATATTTTTATCTTTTGAAATAATGGCCGAAATGAGGAATTCCTGGGATCCCCAGTCTATTCCCACAATCATTTTCCCTGAATTTGGTTGTATTAAGGCCCTCATCCATGCTGCCTTGAGAGGGATAAAAGATATGGCCGAAGGTTGTGATCTTGAACTTTGTGATCCGTATATTCCCATCATCGGGCGCACTCGACCATCACTCCCCAGAAAATCAAAAATAGTTTTTTTGTTTTTGGCCGTTGCAGGTTTGGGAGCAATCCCATTTAGGGACTGTTTTAGTTTTTTAAATCTAACCATCTGAGCACCGAGACAATCCCTCGGATAGTCGTGAGAGTAGTTATATTTTTTCTGCCAGGCCTCCAGAGATAATGAGTACTGTCGCTTGGAGGTTTGTTCCCATTCTGCTCTTGAAAACGAGACTTCTAGCCACTCCCTAAGCTCTTTCTCTTTTAAAGAAAATGATCCTCTCCGTTTGTTCCACTTGAAAGGCTCAAATGGTAGGTTCTGCTCATTGATATCGCGACACATATCATTGATGATTTTGCCAACATTATCCCTGAAGTTATAAAGCTGAACAGTGTTGACCGGGTAACCCTTTCTTTCCATCAAGGCCGTTAAAGCTCCGTATTCTCCAAAGCCTAAAAATGTGGTTACAAATTTCTTATTATCCCAATCTGCAATTTTTAGATATTTCTGCAACCACGCAACTAGCTTTTGAAAAAGATCTTCCATATGCTCAACATCCTCTTTACAGTAGTCGATGATGGAATTCTTTTGCTCTTCAGTATATGAATCTGGATTTGAAATAATTAAATCGCGCATTTGGTCCTTGTGTTCAGAATCTCTTCTGATGCCAAGGAGTTTGTAAGTTGCTGCGACTAGAGATTTTTGGGCCTTTTTTGATGAGAAAGATGGATTTATTTCTTTCATCCGAGAAGGATAAGTATAGACTTCCTTTCCGTCGATCAACTGCTCTTGATACATAAACCGCTCTTTCTGGTTCAGAAGCATAGCGTACATAGTTTTAAGGTCAAACCATCTATAATCTAAGGGATTCAAATCTAGTGCGAGAAATGAGGAACATTCCGCGGGAGCGTACCATGCACAAAATATGGCCCTTTCTTCCCTTAATTCTTTTAATCTTGCTAGCAATTTGTCACGATCTTCTCCTCCTACTAACCAAAAGCTCTCCGTAGGAGATATCTTTTGTTCTCCTTTGGAAGATTCAACTCGCTTTATTGCACAAGATACTAAGTTCAACTTAGGTTCTGCTGTACTGTTAAACTCAAAATCTATATGTGCTCGAATCATAAGTCCTCCAAGTCAGAATATTCCACTTTTGTAAGAATTTCAGGGTTTAGAAAGTATGTGGCCTCTAAAGCATTTTTTGACTCGTAATCAACCAGAACTTCATGGCCATTGTGTTTGTAGTGAGTGAGAAAGTGTTTTATAGCTATTGGACTCGGTATATCTTTCTTAGAATAAGGAGATCCTTTTCGGAATATTTCTCCAATCTCAGTATATTTAACTTCTTTTCGATCTTGTGAAGTTACATACACAATTAAAAATCTATAAAATTTGGAAACGCTTGTGGATACTAGATCATAAAAATGTTGGTTCTTAAGAGGTTCATAACGGCTGTATGTAGGCTCTAAATACCTAAAGAAGTTGAAAACTTTTGCAAGACATTGGGGATCGACAATATCCTTTTGCAATTGTTCCGCAAACTCCCTTCCAAAAACATCTTCAACTTTTTGGTCACATATTTTAGGAGTAGATATTCTTCGATCTTCGGGATAGATCACAAAATGATGTGATTGGTTATTTACTAAAACAAAAGAGGCCTTATTTTGTTTTGTTGATTGTTCTATATTTTTCTTCTCTGTACCTACATAGTCATTAGCTATGGCCTTTAAAGTACTTTTTTCTTGTTCAGTTACACAACGAAACTCATCTGCAAAGATTAGTTTATTTTCACAAAGATAGTCGTTAAATTTATCGTTAAGAAAGGAACCTTTTACAATGTGAAAGTTATCAAACCCGACAAGATGGCACATCAACATGGCCAAAGTAGTTTTACCTGTTCCTTGCTCACCTGATAGATATAGAAATGTTTCATTCCTGGAAAATATTAAATAGTGTATCCATCCATAAACATAATCTAAGTCATTTTTGTCTGGGAAAAGGTGGAGGAATAATTTCTGAATACGTTCTGGAAGAAAAGCTTCAGCATCGTCTAAATGATTCCAATATTCCGGAGGTTCTGCGATATTAATTTCTTGTATACATTCTTTCATACTTGGAGAGTTCAGCTCTAAACACTCATCATCGTAACTAGGTTTATAAACAAGTTTGCAAGGTTTTGCTCTGGAATATAGGTAGTTAGTAATTTTCTGATTGTATCGTCTAAGATAGTTTGTAGCTTTTTTAAGTACTAGTCTGTGACTTTCAACATCAGCGACTATATATTCTCCAGATTCGATATCGTAGAACATATCTAAATTAGGACCGCCTAATAGTTCTTCAACAGTTTGTAGCTTTTCTTCCTCTTTATCATCTTCTTCTTTTTGAGCATAAAGAGTAGACAACTTTTCTGGTAAATCTGCATCCATTAATAACGGAAGTAGGTTTGGATCATTTTGAGCGTAAGGGCCCAAAATTCTAAGGACTTCTTTTTCGTTAAAGTGGGTCTCGCCAGACTGGGGAGTTTTTATGTATACTTTACTGCGTCTTTTTGATACAAGAATTCCATCAGCACTAAGTGCCGAGAATAGAGTTTTTAATAAGGTCATGTTTTAAATTCCTTTATAATTGTCAGTTAATAAGGGTTTGAATCATGGCCTTTTTCATTTCCTAAGTAAAGATTATTTCTTTTTCCTTACCCAAAACATGGCCGCGACTAGATCCAAATCGACTTTTATAAAGAAAACATCGAACTATTTTGAAATACGATCGTCAAACTAAAAATATTTAGTATTTAAGATTTAGTGCCAAAATTTTAAAGCTTAGTAAGACGCTTTGTCCAAATTAAACCTTTTTTGAACCACATCTAAAAATCACCAAATTACAAAAACTGCTAAAAACCGTAACATTTTTGAAAAATATCGACTTTTGACCCTGCATCAAATTTTAGCTCTGACACACCCAGACTTAAATAAATGAAAAATTTTAACGCTCTGAGCCTAGTCTGTTTTTAGTTAAGTATTTGATATCATAGGACCACATATTTGGGTGTGTCTTCTCTAATGCTATATTAGAAGAGATAAAGTATAAAACATAAGAAAACACGAGAAATAAGGGGGTGAGTAGGGACATGACAATCCCCAACTTCACTTTGTGGTGAATAGATTTTATTTAGGGTTAATTTTTAAAAGTTTATTTGCTGTTTCTTTTTCAAAGACTCTGGCCTTAGAATCTCTGACCATTTCTTCTACTCCTTGCAAAACCCTTAGTGCATTTTCAGTTTGATCCGCCTCGGCAAATGACATGACTATTCCGTACAATATTGCCAATGTTGCATCAGCAGAAACAGTCGGCTCCATTTGATCACCTTGATCTATAAAAAAAGCTGAAATCGACTGCGACATTAAGTTCGCCAAGTTGTTTATATTTTCACGATGTTCTGACTCAGGGTTAAAAGGTCGGTAAAACGTTTTAAATTTTCTTTTGTCATTCATACAATCTCCATAATTCTTCGTTATTAATGCCAAAAAAGGCCCAGGAACCGTCGTAAACTAAAAAGCCTAACTTGGACACTCCCCAAGTCTTTTCTCTCACCTGATCAAAATCTCGAAGTTTAGCACCTGCTCCAGTTATGAAATGATGAGTGTTCTTAGTTTTCCCCTCATATGAGAGATGATGATCATGACCTGCCACTACTGCATCAAAATTAAGTTGTAGGATTTCTTCATAAAAATCTTTACGTTTGCCGGTTGCGTCGCCGTGTTCGCCTTGGGAAAGATAAGGATGATGGCCTACAAGAATGGTTTTTGGACAAGGGTAATCATTTTTAACAACCCTTAGCCAGTCAACTTGCTCATCTAGGCCTTTATTTGTGTCCAGAACGAATATACAGGCAGATTTTGTGACTACTTGGTAAAAATAGTTGGGAAATTGTACATTTTTGAAGGGTTTTACGATTTCAAGGTATAAAGATTGACGACCATAGTAGTCATGATTGCCTAAAGCGAGGAAAATCTCCGATTTCTGGCGCAAAGACTCGAATGGGCGCAAGAATTTCTTCTTGAACGCATTAGATTTCTTGCTCCAGATGCCGATGGGATAAATTATGTCTCCAGCGATAAAGACTGCATCGCAATTGGCCTTTTCCATGGCCCTAGCAACCTCGTATTGCTCTTTTTCACCGGTTCCAGTGTCTCCTACGAAGCAAAGTTTCTCAGCGTGGGGCCTTGATAAAAGTTTGTTATCGGTAGTTTGAATCGAACTGCAACTTATGAGCAGTGGTAATAACAAATTGAAAATTTTCACATATTCTCCTTTTTTAGTAAGTAGTTTACGAATCTAAACATAAATTGTTTAGTAGTAAGTATTTTGGAGGACCGATGGAAGAGAAAAAACTGCCCAAAGGTAGAAGCAGTAAGACAAAGGGCTATAGCAGAAGACGCGGCCATGCTTACGAAAGAACTGTTGCAAATATCTTTAAAGAAATCTTTCCTAACGCTAAAAGACATTTAGAATATCAGGCCAGTGAAGCGCAAGGGTTTGATTTAGATGGAACTGGTAATTTGCTAATTCAATGCAAGAGGTACGCAAAGTATGTAAATCCTTCAAAAATCGAGGAAGTTAAGAAGGCCAATAAAGATCAAATACCTGTTTTAGTGACCCAGGGGGACTATAAGAAGTCTGTTGCAGTCCTATACTTAGACGACTTCATTCGTATTCTAAAAGATGTAGGTGAAGCGTACTACAACGAAAACGAAAGCTATGTAGAAAAAGAAAGAGAAATAAAATTAGCTTGCCAAAAAGATTAACTGATAAGAAAACAAATATGGCGCAATTAACTTGTGCCTCTCTGAAAACACACTAGCGACGTAGTTTTAAAAAATTTTTTAATCTTGAAAAGAAGGCCATAAGATTACGTCGCTAGTGGAGCTAAAAAGGGTATTAAGTATGAGTAAATCTGAAAGCGTTACTTTCCTCCAGAAAATATTTAGCTATGGACCCGCATAAATTCGTAAATGTTATTTGCGATATTTTATTTGTAGGTATTGTCTTAGCGACACTGACTAAAATTTTTCGTTTTATTTTCTGGGAGTATCTATGAAAGATGTTAATCAAAAATGGGTGTTGTGTAACTTTAAATCCCCTGCTGAGGATTTTAGGCCTATGGGCTTTCCTCCTCCAGGACCGTACTGGTGTGCAGGTTTAGACAGTGATGAATGTTGGGATATTGTTGCGTATGTTAGAAAACCAAAAGAAGTCTCTATGTATTGGCCGGAGGCATTCGACATAGTTACTGAGGTGGTGGATAAGATTGAGTATAGCGATAGTAGACCTAGACCTGAATGGTGGGATGGTTAGATGTTAGCTAAGATTTTGAGTATTTAAATATGAAATTTGAAGAACGCATTGATAAAGCAATTAGCTTCATATTGAAAATTGTAGCTATTACTATAGTTACACTGATCTACGAGATGTTTTTGCACATGATCTATACTTCTATTCAAAGCGGTAAATATTTAATGTCCCTACCTGGGTTTTTTGGAATTATAGCGTCGACTATTATTGTTCTTTTTGAAGTTAGGAGCTTAAAACATAGGAAAAAGAATGATTATGAATCTTAAAGAGTTACAAAGATTTCGTCTTTTTGAAGAACAATATAAAACTCTTGACCCAGAGTTTAAGCGTCGAGTTGCTAGTAAAGTAGGGAAAATTGGAGAAACTTTAATTGAAGAGTGTTTCGACAGAGCTGATAGTGAAGAAATAAAAGCTATAGAGCTTGCTTATCTTATCGAGAAACTTTCCAAGCTAAATTTAGAGTTTGTAAAAGCTTTAAAGAAAGCTGAAGAAGGTGAAGCTATCCTGCTTGTAGTTTTAGCTGCTATGAATTCAGATTTAGAGGAATGTTTAAAGGAGTTAAAAGATGGAAAACGTGACTAGTGTATATTTAGATGAAAAATTAGATAATTCTTATAATCTATCAGAGATAAAGCAGTTACTAGAAATCAGAAACTCTCATCCTACAGAAGACTATGATCATTCTTTTGATTCAAATAAAAAGATAGAAGGGAAATGGGCAGAGTGATGGATGGCTTAAATAGAGAGTTGCTATACGGTTTAGAGTTGAAACAAGAGATATCCGCAATTGAGAAAGTTTCAAACAAACTCCTAGAAGATTTGTCAGATACCGAGGTAGTTAAGTCATGGGCCACAGAAGAAAAATACTTACAAAGAGAATTATATCGGATTGTTTTACAGATTATTAAGTCTGGAGATTTAATAACTCATACTTATCAAGGCAATCAGGGAATTTTGCTAACTTATATACCTTATCGAGATTTATATAAGTTACAAACCAACCAAGGCCTAGCTGAACAAAAATTAGAGAAAATTAAGAATATTATAGAGGATAAATTTTGAGGGGGAATTAAACACCTAATTTTATACTGGGGGGAGGGTATAAAACCCTTTTTTAGGCCTATACTTCGACACTTGGAAAATTTTTAAGAGGATTACACTCAACAAAAACTATACCGCTCATTGATCAATTGAATTTTTAGATATAAATGTTTTGGATTGAAGTTTTCTACATCGGAACTTTATAGATGGAAAGAGTTGAGGCCGTAAAAAATTGCGAAGTTTTCAGAGATTTAACCGATGAAGTTATGAAACTCGCCTACATCGACGGTTCCTTTGATCATGTAGTTTGTGAACCTCTTCTCTGGCATCACAAAAACAGCGAGTTTGATGTAATCGTTAAGGCCTATAAACTTGTCACATCAATCTATGATCGTACGTTTCTACACAAATCGGAATATAGAGTGAGTTTAAATAATATTGTTAAAGATAATGAGAAGTATACAGCATCAATTGTTATGGAGAGTTATAGAATTGTAGATACATTGCGTGAAATGATCGAGAGTGCGATTGAGCGGTATAGGTTGAAGAAGGTGAGTGTTTACTCATAAACTACCTCCACACTCTTAATAGCATCAACGTCCCATATACAACCGCTTGAAACATCCCACCCGTATGCCCAAGCAAGTTCTTTTTCAGTACAAGTTTTAAGATGATTAAAGTCAAGAATTTCAAACCCAGAGTAATATTCTGATATTTCTTCCCAATTTGGTTGATATCCTAGAATTCCTTTGGCGGTATAAGCGGAAACAACATCATTTAGTTCATCCATTGACACTGACAAGATCAAATCTTTATCAATTTCCAGCTCATAACATTTTTCTAGGTGGTCAGTTCTCCAGTTGTTATCAATACACCACTGTTTCCACTCATCGTTTATTGAATACCAAAGACCATGTGGCTTTTTAGAGACGTCGTATACTCTTCTTGCTAAGTCTTCTTTAGTTTTAATGATGTTCTTTTGTATTCTATTTTCTAAATACTCTTGCAGTAAGATATCTTTACAGTAATGAAGTCTTTTCATACTTCATAAACTTTGTAGTAATCTCGATAGATGTCAATCATTACACTATCTGACCAAACACTTTGACCGAATGTAGTGCGACCCCAAACATTTAGACCATGATACTCAAAACAAATTTCACCTTCCTTTTTTAAACAGTTAAATAAGTGGTCGTCTGTTACTAGGATGAATACAAAAATTTCTCGATTTTCGTCTTCATACTCCGAATAAATGTCATTGAAAAAAGACTGTTCAGAGTCTATACTTTGCAGATGTTGCATTAGCTCACTGATACAGTATAAAGAGTTATACTTTAAAGATTGAAAAGCTTGATAGTCTTTACTGTTTAGAATTTCATCGTCAGTCACTTAATACCCTTTTGTTATTCTTCTTTATTTAATCCCCAACATTCTGGTTGCTTTAGCTCATTCCAGTAATCTCTTAGCACTCCGACAAACGCTTTAGGAATAGCGAGCAATATAACAAAACATAATTTCAGAGCTAGCAAAATATAAGGCAACAAAAGAATGAATAGACCAATTTGAATTAAAAATAGCATAATAAACCCCCTGATTTATTTATTATACGATGCACTGAGTAGTATTTATACTTTTCAAGCTTGCAAGGTCTTTTCAACTACTTAGCTGAGTGCTGGTGATATCGTTTGTTGGCAATGGATAGTTGGATAGATTGGATAGATTGGATAGATTGGATAGATTGGATAGATTGGATAGATTGGATAGAGTTTAAAGACTACAAACCTATCAATCTACTTAAAGATACAAAGTAGATTGATAGGTTTGTAGTATGTAGCTGTGTAGGCTTTTCGCAGTCGCCAGTGAGAGAAAAGTTTCAGCTCAAATTTGGGATATACACACGCATTTACTACAACATCTATTTAATATTTACTCTCGAAACCACTACTCTGGAGAGTAAACTCTCTCACAAAACCTCATATCAAACACTTAGATCAATATTACTTCTTATAATATAGGTTATCGGAACTAAATTTTTCCTGCCCTATGAGATATTATTTTAAGGGGGCTTGGACCCCGGGGGGAGGGGTTCTGGGGACTCTTCACAAGCCCCATAACTACACAATGTTTCAAAAATAACTACACAAT
>Ga0180433_10001266_pt1 | contig 42451 bp, 35 predicted proteins | sample SS_ome_8_FD_132980 | JGI IMG/M metagenome (GOLD analysis project Ga0180433, IMG submission 132980) | Hypersaline lake sediment archaeal communities from the Salton Sea, California, USA - SS_1_D_1 metaG | ecosystem: Environmental > Aquatic > Non-marine Saline and Alkaline > Hypersaline >...
TAGCGGCGGCTGGCCCGGTGTCAGGCTGGCATTTCCGGCATCGGCACGAGCGGGTACCACTCCTCTCAGGGTCAGATAGACGTGGTTGCTGAAGCATTCCCAGGCCATGCATTCCTGGGCGGAAACGTCCACCCACTGGCCCACGCCGGTCTTCTTCCGGTGCCACAGGGCCATGAGGGCGCCGGTGGCAGCATCGTTGCTGGCGTGAAGGTATGCCTGGGGAAGCGATATCCGCAGAGGAGGCCGGTCTGTCTTCCCCACCAGGTTCATGTAGCCTGCCATTGCCGTGCACACGATATCCGGGGCGCGGTGCCGGGCGTAGGGGCCTTCCTGGCCGAACCCGCTTATGGACACCATGATAAGCCCGGGATTGGCCGCGGACAGGTCTTCATACCCCAGCCCTAGCTCGGCCATCCGTCCCGGGGTGAAGGACTCGATGACGAAGTCAGCCTTCCTGACCAGCTCCAGGAAGGCGGTGCGGCCTTCCTGTGTGGTAAGGTCAAGGGTTATCCCCCGCTTGCTGGTGTTGTAGGCCCACCAGAGCAGGCTCCTCTCCGGGTCAGGCTCGTCGTGGTAGAACGGACCCAGGCTCCGGCTCGGGTCGCCACCGGGCGGCTCTACCTTGATGACGTCCGCCCCGAGGTCGGCCAGTATCTTGCCACACAGGAAGCCCCGGCTATCGGTCAGGTCCAGCGCCCGGTACCCGCTCAGTCCGCCCTCTATTCCCTGCTGTCTGTTCACGCTGCGCTCCTCTTTTACTGATTGCCGGTCTGTTTGCCTGAGTGTATAGGTAAACCGCCCGGCAGGTCAAAGGGACCCGTGCCCAGGCATCATGGTGCTTTCGAAGGCGAGGATGCCCCTTGTGTGAGGTCTACCCCTCACGCCGTTTTGGGGAGTCCAGAGGGGTCCTACCCCTATGGACTCGAGATGCCAGGGAGAGGGCTGCCGCTCGGTGAGTGCCCCATCCCCTGCATCCCCCTGGCTACGAGAATACCGACTAGGGCTCAGGGTACCAACTGCACACGGACGAAACGGAGACGAGATTGCGAGTCCTTCTCAGGAAGGACTCGCAATGACACGGAAACTTGTGAATCCAACCCCGCACCCGTGAGGTGACCTCCTTGAGGCTGGAGCCACGAACCAAGGGGACCCCACCAGGTCTTGAACATCCGGCCCTGCCGTGATAAACTAGCGATGGTGTGAGATATCCTCCAGGAGGCGAGCAGAATCGAGCATGCGTGAAAGGCTTCGACCGATCCTTGAGGGGCATCGGGGTCACCGAGAGGCCCTGATTCCCGTTCTACAGAAGACACAGGCAGAGTTGGGCTATCTTTCTGAGGAGGCGATATCAGAGATAGCCCATTTTTTGGGTCTGTCAAAGAGCGATATCTACGGCGTCGCCAGCTTCTATGCCCAGTTCCGTTTCCAGCGCCCGGGAGAGCACGAGGTGAAGGTGTGCCAGGGTACCGCCTGCCACGTGCGGGGCAGTGCACGCATCCTTGAGGAAATACAGCGTGACCTCGGTGTCAGCCCGGGGCAGACAACCGCGGACTACAAGTTCAGCCTGGAGAGAGTGGCCTGCGTGGGCTGCTGCGCCCTGGCGCCGGTAATGATCGTGGACGGCACGGTCCACGCCAAGATGACGGTGTCGCAGAGCAAGAAGATCCTGGCGCAGTACTGACAGAGGCCCGTGCTCATGCTGGCAGGCCCTACTGGAGACTGACGGATGACGTTTGCTGAGATCCGCAAGAAGGCGGTTGCCGAATGGGAGGCTTTGCAGAGCAGTAGCAAGCCTCGTATTCTTGTTGGTGCGGCGACATGCGGCCTCGCTGCAGGAGCCGAGGACGTTCTGGCCGCCATCAACGAGGAGCTTGCCGGGCGCGGGATCGATGCCCTGGTGACTCGGGTGGGCTGCATCGGAATGTGCTACGCTGAGCCAATAGTGGACATCATCAAGCCCGGTCGCACCCGTATCACCTACGCCAGCATAACCCCCGAGCTTGTACCCCAGCTCATCGAGGACTACCTTGTCAATGATAACCCCCGGCCTGACCTGGCGATGGGCACCATAGGTGAGGGCACCGTGGAGGGCATACCCAGGCTTGAAGACCTGCCCATTTTCAAACCCCAGGTGCGCATATCCCTGCGCAACTGCGGGCACATTGACCCCGAGGAGATAGACCAGTATATAGCTAATGGCGGTTATAGCGGACTGGAAAGGGCGCTTTCCATGACCCCCCGCGAGGTGGTTGACGAGATAAGCAGGTCCGGTCTGAGGGGGCGAGGCGGTGCCGGTGCCTCCACTGGCTTCAAGTGGGAGCGCCTGCTGGAGGCCCCCGGCCCGGACAAGTACATGATCTGCAATGCTGACGAAGGTGACCCGGGCGCTTTCATGGACAGGTCTCTGCTGGAAGGAGACCCGCATGCGGTGCTGGAGGGGATGCTTATCGGCGCCTACGCCACCGGGGCAAACCACGGCTACGTATACTGCCGGGCGGAGTACCCGCTGGCGATACAGCGGCTGGAGAAAGCCCTGCGCCAGATGGAGGAGTACGGCCTTATCGGCGAGAACATTTTTGGCTCGGAGTTCAGTTTCGAGATAGCGGTCAAGGAAGGCGCGGGGGCTTTCGTATGTGGTGAAGAGACCGCTCTGATGATGTCCATCGAAGGAAGGCGCGGGATGCCCAGGCCCCGCCCTCCCTTCCCCGCTCAGTCAGGCTTGTGGGGCCGGCCGAGTAACATCAACAACGTGGAGACCTGGGCCAACGTGTCCGCCATCCTCCAGCGTGACGCGGACTGGTATGCCAGCTACGGCACCGAAACCAGCAAGGGGACCAAGACCTTCGCCCTGGCGGGCAAGATAAGCCGCACCGGTCTGATCGAGGTGCCCATGGGCATCCGCCTCGGTGACATTATTGAAGAGATAGGCGGAGGAATCGTCGGCGGCAAGCGTTTCAAGGCGGTGCAGACGGGCGGGCCTTCGGGCGGATGCCTGCCTGCGAGCATGCTCGATCTCCAGGTGGACTACGAGTCCCTTGCCCAGGCAGGCTCCATCGTCGGCTCCGGCGGCATGGTAGTCGCCGATGAAGACACCTGCATGGTCGAGCTGGCCCGGTTCTTCCTGGCCTTCTGCCAGCACGAGTCATGCGGCAAGTGCGTCCCATGCCGGGTGGGTACCCGGCAAATGCTGACCATCCTGGAGCGCATCGTACACGGGCAGGGACAGCCAGGCGACATTGAGCTGCTCGAAAGGCTGTCCGAGACCATCCGGTCGACCTCGCTCTGTGCCCTGGGCGGGACGGCGCCCAACCCGGTGCTTACCACGCTCCGCTACTTCAGGGAGGAGTTTGAGGCCCACATCAACGAGAAGCGCTGCCCGGCACTGTCCTGCACCGACCTGATCACGTTCTACATCCTCCCTGACAAGTGCCAGGGCTGCGGAATATGCCACCGGAACTGCCCGGTGGAAGCGATAGCCGGAGACAGGAGGATGGTACACGTCATTGACCAGGAGAAGTGCATCAAGTGCGGCACCTGTCTGGATGTCTGTCCGGAGCGCTTTGGCGCGGTGGTGAAGGTATCCGGAGAGGAGATCCAGGTGCCCAGTGAACCCGTTCCCGTAACCGCGCCCCGGCCGGGCAGGGAGGACGCCGCCAGCGACGAGGTATAGCGCGAGATGACTACCACAACCGCAGGAACAATAACCCTCTCAATAGACGGGCAGGAGGTCCAGGTACCCAGGGGCATGACTGTCCTGGAGGCAGCCCAGCAGGCGGGAATATACATCCCCACCCTGTGCTACCACCCGGACCTGGCCCCGTACGGCGCCTGCCGGATGTGCATCGTCGAGATAGAGAAGATGCGCGGTCTGCCCACCGCCTGCACGACCCCGGCCACGGAAGGAATGGTAGTACATACCAACACACCCCAGATACAGGAGTTCCGGCGCGGAGTCCTGGAGCTGATGCTCTCCGAACACCCTCACCCTTGCCTGACCTGCTGGCGGCGGGAGAGGTGCAGGCCGTTTGACATCTGCCTCCGGAACGTGGACGTCACCCAGCGCTGTGTCCTCTGCCCCGAGAATGGCGTCTGCGAGCTCCAGCAGGTGGTTGACTACGTCGGCATTGAGTCCGTGAACCTTCCCTCCGCCACCCGGACGCTCGAGATAGACCGTGAGAACCCCTTCTTCGAGCGTGACTACAACCTGTGTATCCTGTGCGGCCGCTGCGTGCGGGTATGCCAGGAGGTAAGGGGTATCGGTGCCATCGCCTTCACCTCACGTGGGAGCGACGCCCTGCCCGGTACCGCGTTTGACCGGCCGCTGAGGGAGTCGGACTGCAGGTACTGCGGAGCGTGCGTGGACGTCTGCCCCACCGGAGCACTGGTGGAGCGCAGCCGCAAGTGGGAAGGCAGACCGGACACCACCGTCGCCACCACCTGCCCTTACTGCGGGGTCGGCTGCCAGCTTGAGCTGAGGCTCAAGGACGGCCGGATAATGGAGGTCCTTCCCCTGCGTGACAATGACGTCAACCGCGGTCAGGCGTGTGTCAAGGGCCGTTTCGGCATCACCGAGTTCGTCCATCACGCTGACCGGCTGACTGCCCCTCTGATCAAGAAGGACGGCCAGTTCCAGGAAGCCACCTGGGACGAGGCCCTGGACCTGGTGGCCAGCAGGCTCTCCGGTTTCAAGAAGGAGGAAGTGGCGGTCCTGTCTTCGGCCAAGTGCACCAACGAGGACAACTACGTCCTCCAGAAGTTCACCCGCGTGGCCTTCGGGCACAACAACGTGGACCACTGCGCACGTCTCTGACATTCTCCTACCGTGGCCGGTCTGGTCACGACACTGGGAAGCGGAGCGATGACCAACTCCATCCGTGACATTGCCGATGCCGCCTGCATCCTGGCGATAGGCACCAACACCACCGAGGCCCATCCGGTGATAGGACTGGAGGTCTTGCAGGCCGTCCGTCGTGGCGGCAAGCTGATCGTCGCGAACACTCGTGAGATTGACCTTGTCTCCGCGGCCGACGTCTGGCTGAGACACCGGCCGGGAACGGACGTAGCCCTGGTGATGGGCATGGCGCGGGTGATCGTGGACGAAGGTCTGCACGATGTCAGCTTCATTGAGCAGCGGTGTGAGAACTTCGACGAGTTCCACGAGTCCCTGAAAGACTTCGACCTTGCTTTCGTCTCCGGCATCACCGGGGTGCCCGCGGATGACATCGCCAGGGCGGCGCGCATGTACGCTGAGAACAGCCCGGCCGCCATCCTCTATGCCATGGGCATTACCCAGCACTCCCACGGCACGGACAACGTCATCGCCCTGGCCAATCTGGCCATGCTGACCGGTAACGTGGGCAAGCCTTCGGCGGGCGTGAATCCGCTGCGGGGCCAGAACAACGTCCAGGGTGCCTGCGACCTCGGCGCCCTGCCCAACGTCTACCCCGGCTACCAGTCCGTGGCCGACCCCGCCATCAGGGAGAAGTTCGAGAAGGCCTGGGAAGCCGAGCTGAGTGAGTGGCCGGGACTGACCGTGGTGGACATGTTCGCTGCCGCCGACCGCGGCGATATCAAGGCAATGTACATCATGGGGGAGAACCCACCCCTGAGCGAGCCTGACGCTGCCCATGCGGTGGAGACCCTCAGGAAGCTGGACTTCCTGGTGGTGCAGGACATGTTCATGACCGAGACCGCCGAGCTGGCCGACGTGGTTTTCCCCGCGGCGAGCTTCGCCGAGAGGGACGGCACCTTCACCAACACCGAGCGCAGGGTGCAGCGTATCCGCAGGGCGGTTGACCCACCCGGGGATGCCAGAGCGGACTGGTGGATCACCTCCGAGATTGCCCGGCGCATGGGCCTGAAGGGCTTTGACTTCCGGAGCGCCTCCGAGATCATGGATGAGCTCGCAAGCCTCACCCCGGCATACGGGGGCATCTCCTACGAGCGTCTCGAAGAGGGCGGCCTGCAATGGCCCTGCCCGACTCCGGACCATCCGGGCACCCCTACCCTGCACGTGGGCATATTCACGCGGGGCAGGGGGCACTTCGTGCCCCTGGAGTACCGGGAGTCCGCCGAGCTCCCCGACGAGGAGTACCCGCTCCTGCTCACCACCGGCCGCAGTTTGTACCACTTCCACACCGGCACCATGAGCCGCAGGGTGGGTGGCCTGAATGACCTGCTCAGCGAGAACCTGGTGGACATCAACCCTGCCGACGCCGAGAAGCTCGGGATTGCCCACGGTGACATGGTCCGGGTTACCTCGCGGCGGGGGAGTATAACCGCGCGGGCCAATGTGACCGGGGTCTCCGCCGAGGGCGTCGTCTACATGAACTTCCACTTCGCCGAGAGCCCGGCGAATATCCTCACCAACCCCGTCTATGATCCGGTCGCCAAGATACCGGAGTACAAGGTCTGCGCCGTCAGGATTGAGAAGAGCCCTCAGTAATCACACCCGGCCGCCATCAGCCGCCGCCAGGGAGGAGCCAGAAACTGTACAGGATACTATTGCGGGAAGACCTGGTACCCAAGATACACCTCTTCAAGATGGATGCTCCTGCCGTAGCCAGGAAGGCCCAGGCAGGGCAGTTCGTGGTCATCCGGATAGACGAGCACGGTGAGCGGATCCCTCTCACCATCGCGGACTGGAACCGGGAGGAGGGAACTGTCACCGTCGTCTTCATGGAGGTGGGGACCACCACCCACCGGCTTGCCCGGCTGGGCACGGGCGATTCCATTGCTGATTTCGTCGGCCCGCTGGGTCTGCCCACTCACATTGACAAGTTCGGTACCGTAGTTTGCGTGGCCGGCGGCTTTGCCGTGGCCACCATCATGCCCATTGCCCGGGCCATGAGGGAGAAGGGCAACCGTGTTATCTCCATCATGGGTGCCCGAAGCAAAGACCTGATCTTCTGGGAGGAGGAGCTCCGCCGGGTTAGCGACGAGCTCATCGTCACCACTGATGACGGCTCCTACGGCCGCAAGGGCCTGGTTACCGAGCCCCTGCTGGAGCTGCTTCAAAGCGGCACCAGGATCGACCGGGTGATCGCCATCGGCCCCAGCATCATGATGAAGTTCGCCGCCAGGACCACCGAGCCCTTCGGCGTGCCGACCATGGTCAGCCTCAATCCCATCATGGTCGATGGTACCGGAATGTGCGGCTGCTGCCGGGTATCAGTGGGTGGGGAGACCAAGTTTGCCTGTGTTGATGGCCCTGACTTTGACGGGCACCAGGTTGACTGGGACCTCCTCCTGGCCCGCCAGCGTAGCTACCTGGACGAGGAGAAGCTCTCCTTCGGGCAATGGGAAGCCCAGGAAGCGGGAAGTAGCGGAACGAAGGCGTGAGAGTTAGCAGATATGCCCAAGCTTGACCTGAACCGAATCCCGATGCCGCGGCAGGACCCGAAGGCACGGGGCAAGAACTTCAACGAAGTGGCCCTCGGCTATAGCGATGAGCAGGCCAGGACCGAGGCTGGCCGCTGTATCCAGTGCCCGAAAAGGCCCTGCGTAAGCGGGTGTCCGGTGGACATTGACATCCCCGGGTTCATCAAGGCCATGCGCGAGGACGACATGCCCGAGGCAGTGAGAATCCTCAAGGCGAAGAACGCCCTCCCCGGAATCTGCGGGCGTGTTTGCCCCCAGGAGTCCCAGTGTGAGGCCGCCTGCACCCTCGCCAAGAGGGACGCGCCTGTTGCCATCGGCCGTCTCGAGCGGTACGTGGCTGACTGGGAGCGTGCGCACAAGGACCAGACGGAGGCACCCACCAAGCCCCCCGTACCCACGGGCAAGCGGGTGGCTATCGTGGGATCGGGTCCGGCCGGACTGACCGCCGCGGCTGATCTCGCCAGGATGGGGCACAGCGTGTCTATCTTTGAGGCTCTGCACGTTGCCGGCGGGGTGCTCATGTACGGTATTCCCGAGTTCCGGCTACCCAAGGAGATCGTACAGGCCGAGGTGGACTACGTCACCTCGCTGGGGGCCGACCTCAAGCTGGACAGTGTCATCGGTAAGATAGACACCATTGACGAGCTGCTTGACTGCGGATTTGACGCCGTCTTCCTGGGCACCGGCGCGGGCCTGCCCATGTTCCTGGACATCCCTGGTGAGAACCTCAACGGCATCTACTCGGCCAACGAGTTCCTCACCCGCGTGAACCTGATGAAGGCGTACCGCTTCCCCGAATACGATACCCCGGTGAAGATCGGCAGGAACGTGGTCGTAATCGGAGGGGGCAACGTGGCCATGGACTCCGCCCGGTGCGCCCTGCGGCTCGGGGCTGAGGCGGTTACCATCGTCTACCGCCGCTCCGAGGCAGAGATGCCCGCCCGCCGCGAAGAGGTGGAGAACGCCAAGGAAGAGGGAATACAGTTTCGCCTCCTGACCACCCCGAAGCGTTTCATAGGCAACGAGGACAACTGGGTGGTGGGCATGGAGTGCTACGAGATGGAGCTTGGAGAGCCTGACGAGAGCGGACGGCGCCGCCCGATCCCCAAAGAGGGCAGCGAGTTCATCATCGACTGTGACGTGGTGGTGGTAGCCCTGGGCACCACCCCCAATCCCCTCATCGCCTCAACCACCCTTGGGCTGGAGACGACCCGCCGGGGCACGGTAGTCGCCGACGAGAATACCGGCAAGACGGTCAAGGACCGGGTCTGGGCCGGCGGAGATATCGTCACCGGGGCAGCCACGGTTATCAGCGCCATGGGTGCGGGCAAGCGCGCCGCCGCTGATATTGACCGGTTCCTGAGGGGATAGAGCGGCCCGCCTTCCCGCAGCCTGCACCCTCTCATTCGGGTCTAGCGAAGGTCCATCACCTTTTGTATCGTGGCGGGTACCGTTCTTCTGATCGTGAGCGTGGCCCCCGAGGGCGGGTTGATCTGGATTTTGAATACGTCATACGGGTCCAGAGTGGCCTCGGATGGCAGAGTAACTGTGACTATGTGCCGCTCGTCCGCTTCCACCATGTTCTCTCCGCCTCTCTCGGTGCAGCCGCCGGCGAGTTCGCTCGTCCAGGTAACGTCCTCCGAGTGAACCTCGTCGTCGAAGTAGTTGATGAGAATTGCGCTCAGGTCTACCTTCTCATCCTTCAGGGTCAGGCCCACCGTGAACTGGACTCGCTCAAGCTCGGTCAGGTTGGGGCTGAGGCCGATCACCGACCCCTGGATCTGCAGTGTAGCCTGGGCGGATGCCAGGCCCTGGTAGACCGTCGCCTTGCCTCTCTCCGCCGAGTAGATACCAGCGGAGAGAACACTGTAGGCCAGCACCGAGGCAACCGTTACGAAGGCGATCAGAATGATAGCTGTTTCCAGTCCGGTCATTCCACGCTGACCTTTGTGGAGATTCTTCAAGGCTCTGGTAAGTCTCTTACGCATTACCCCCTCCTTTCCCTGCTGGGGGGATCCCGAAACGGGCTCGTCCATTGCTCTTCATGGCTGTGCTCTAGCCTACCGCCGCCGAGTAGAAGGCCACTTCATGGATTCTGCGTACGGCCGTCAGTAGCTCGGCGCGACTGGACTCGGCGGAGAGTATGCCCGCGGCGCCAGCCTTGACCGCGGGCACGAGATTACGGACCACGTTTCCGGTTATGACAACCGCTCGCATCCAGGGCCGTACACGGGCAATAGCCTGGACGGTACCCATACCGTCAGTACCGCCGACCATGCTGTCCACGAGTACAAGGGCCACGTCCGGATGGAGCTCCCTGGCAGCCGCTACAGCCTCGTCACATGCCCCCACTTCAGCAATGACCTCCATGTCCGGTGCATCGTCCAGCATCGCGCTGAAACCCCGCACCATGGCGGCGTCGCCACCCACAACAAGCACTCGGGTAATCCTTTCGCTATTCATTGTCACCGTCCTTGTCAATTCCCTGTTCGCGCTCCTCCCTCTTACTGTCTGAGAGGGCAGAGGCCTCCGGCAGGAGGTCCCTCTACCCCGGCCGACACCGCGCCGGTGACCGATAGCGGCGTTGCCTCGGCGGAAAGAGGTGAGGCGGCTGTCCATTTGACCTTTCCGGCGGGTACCTTATGTCAGTCATTTCGCCGGGCCGGTCTAACTGTCTTGTCCTATGGTCACAGTAGCTTCGCCTGGCTAAACGGGGCATAAAGATGGAGTCAGGTTTCCCAAACGTTTTCTAAAGGTGCCCCACCCGTGCGCGAGAAGGCAGGATACCGTCCGGATGGCCAGGCACCTACCTGTCCTTGACGACGCCTCATCTCGCCGCTATAGTTGAGTCCGATACTGGTACCCGATCGGCGAGTCAAAGGGTGACACATTCCGGCGCCTGCCCACGGCAGGAAGCGGACCGGGAAGGAGCTATTATGGCCTACGAATATATCATGTACGAGAAGAAGGACCGCATTGCCTACATAACCATGAACCGTCCCGAGGTGCTGAATGCCCTGCATGCCCCCGCCCACTGCGAGATGTACGAGGCATTCTGCGACTTCCGGGACGACCCCGGGGTGTGGGTGGCAATCCTTACCGGCGCGGGGGATCGCGCCTTCTCCGCCGGAAATGACCTCAAGTACCAGGCTGCTGGCGCCCCGCTGGGCCGCAAGATGCCGCCCGGCGGTTTCGGGGGGATTACCAGGGACTTCGAGTGCTTCAAGCCGATTATCGCCGCCGTCAACGGCTACGCGCTCGGCGGCGGGGTGGAGATAGTCCTTGCCTGCGACATTATCATTGCCGCCGACCATGCCCGCTTCGGGGTACCGGAACCGCACGTGGGCCTGAACTGCGATACCGCCCTGCGAAGGATGCCGCGCCAGATACCCCTCAAGCTGGCGATGGGCCTGATCCTTACCGGCCGGCACATAACTGCCCAGGAGGCCTACCGTATCGGCATGGTGAACGAGGTCGTTCCCCTGAAGGAAGTCATGCCCTGCGTGGAAGGCTGGGCCGCCGATATCGTGCGTGGTGCCCCGCTCTCGGTGCGCTCCAGCAAGGAAGCCGTCATGAAGAGCATGGATGTCCCCCTCCAGGAGGGCCTGTCCACCGACTACCCCCTGAGCAGGGCGATGCGCGAGTCCGAGGACATCATCGAAGGCCCGAAGGCCTTTGCCGAGAAGCGACCACCGGTCTGGAAGGGCAGGTAGCCGTCCCCGGTACGTCCGTCATTCGGCGGGCTGATAGGCGTCCGGCCGGACGAGGTCCCCGTATAGCTCCGGGCGGCGGTCGCGGATGAAGTCCAGCTCGAACTCCCCCGGGACTATGACCAGCCGCTTCTGCCTGGCCATGGTAAGGCTGACCTCGGCGTGAAGGACCTCTTCCCTGCGGGTGCTGCCGCTGGCCAGGGTATCCCCGCGGGCACTGGCGATCTTGCTCCGGCCGAGGAACCGCACACCACGCTCCACTCCCACGCGGTCCGCCGCCACCACGTGCACCAGATTCTCCAGGGCGCGGGAGATGACCACGTGCTCGGGGATGAGGGCCCGGCCCGCCGGCCAGTTGGTAGGTAGTGCCAGGATGTCTGCCCCCTGCAGGGCCATGATGCGGGCGCTTTCGGGGAAGTTACAGTCGTAGCAGATATGCAGCCCGATGTTACCGATGGCAGTCCTGTGTACCTGGAAGGGCCTGTCTCCGGCATCGACGAAACGGTCCACGCCCAGGAAGGGCAGATGGTTCTTGCGGTAGCTGCCCACCAGCCCCTGTGGACCGACCAGGACGGCGACGTTGTACAGCCTGTCTCCGTCCACCTCCAGCAGTCCGAACACGGCGTAGATGTCAAGCTCACGACACGCCGATGTGAAGCTTTCCGTGGCCGGGCCCGGTACCGGCTCGGCGAAGGGCATCGCCTCCTCCCGGCTCCGGAAGACATATCCGGTCAGGGCGCACTCGGGGAAGACGACCAACTGGGCGCCTTCCGTGGCAGCCTTCCGCGTCCAGAGGATGAGCTTGTCCAGGTTTTGCCGGTTCCTGGCTATCTTCGGGTTCATCTGTACGGCAGCGACCTTCACCACGTCACTCACTGGCGTTCCTCCCTTCTTCCCGGCAGCACCGGTATCATGCATGATGGGCGGACCGGTCAAGGCAACTGTATATGGTGGCCCAATTCATGTCAATATCCGTGGCCGCATTGCCGGGATGGCACCCGTGAAAGGCCTGGACGTATATGCGCAGTGCCGGCCCCGGAAGACCGTCTTGACATCAGGATAGCCGGGGTCTACCATAACCACACCACGTTCCGCCCCGGCTGACTCTGACAGGGAGGACAAGCATGGCCTACCAGGACATCATCTACGAGGTCAAGGACTACATCGGCACGATCACCCTGAACCGGCCCGAGAGCCTGAACGCCTTCACCGATACCATGATCAGCGAGTGGGTGGATGCCATTACGTCCGCCGGGCGCGACCCCGCGGTGCGGGTGCTGGTGGTCACCGGCGCGGGCCGGGGTTTCTGCTCCGGTATGGACGTCAAGGCGGCCGCCGGCGGCCGCGAGGGGCAGCCCCTCTATTCCCGGCGTAACTACATGAAGCTGGGCGTGCACCGGGTTCCACGGGCCCTGGAAAGCTTCGACAAGCCCTACATCGCCGCCATAAACGGCCCCGCGGCCGGCGTGGGGATGGACATGGCGAGCATGGCGGACATCCGGATTACGTCTGACCGGGCGCGCGTGGGCATGAACTACGTGCGCATGGGACTCCTGCCGGGTGACGCCGGGTGCTACTTCCTGCCACGGATAGTGGGTATTGCCAGGGCGCTGGAGCTGATATGGTCGGGCCGCATGATTGACGCCGAGGAAGCACTGCGTCTCGGCTACGTGAGCATGGTGGTGCCGCACGAGGAGCTGATGGACAGGACCAGGGAGTTCTGCAAGCAGTTCACCCAGGCCCCGGTGGCCACCCAGTTTGCCAAGCGCCTCGTCTGGCGTGGCATTGACATGTACCGCAACCTCAACCTGGAGATGGCTGAGATGGCCATGCTCATCAACTCCACCACCCCGGATACCAGGGAAGGACCGCGGGCGTGGGTGGAGAAGCGCGAACCGCAGTGGAGCGCGGAGTAGTCCTGCTCTATGCCGTCTGTGAGCGCCCGCCCCCATGGGGGCGGGCGCTCTTCTGCCAACTCCACTTCTCCATCACCGGGTCACGCCGGACTAGCATGCGTGGCAGCAGTCCAGCCATTCCCCCTGGCTCTCATGGCCCATCCGGCTAGTCGTCTTCGCCGTCCCCGCAGTCACCGTTGGGAAAGGTGATGTCCAGGTTAAGGGTCAGCTTGCCCATGACGGAGTTGACGTGTCCGGTCTCGTCAATGAAGAGCCGGACGCGCTCGCCGGGGCGTCCCACGGTACCGGTGCCGGAGACTCCCTCGAACCGACCGGTGCCACCAGTGATTGTGAGGCTGTCAAGGTTGAAGGTCACGTCTATGAACGGGCCCTTTCTGGGCCACCACCCCGCCCTTATGACCGCGGTGCTGCCGCTGGCCTGGGCGTATATATCGCCCCTCCTGGTGGTGATGACCAGCGAACCGTCGATGTCGCCCGCCTGGGTGGTGTCAAGGAGCCCGCTATAGGTGAAAGCCCAGGTACCCAGACGAATCACCGAGCCGACAACCTTGCCACCCACCGTGCGGTTCACTACCTTCCACCAGACCACATCGCCGGGATCGAACGGGTAGAGTATGACGTTGTAGTTCTGGTCCAGAGGGAAGACGTTCTGATAGAGTACGGTATCATCTATCGAGTTCACGAACATCACGGCCTGGGCTGTCCTGGAGAGACACTTGCCGGAGTCGGCCAGGGCCACGCCCGGTGTGGCCAGCACGAGGGCAAGACACAGGAGTGCCGGCAGTAGGTACTTCTTCATTTTGTTTGTTCTACCTCCCAGAATGGTATACTTCTAGCTTCACGTACGCGTTATGTGCGCTTATTCCATGGCCTGGTGGTCGTTGTCCACCTCCTTCTTGCGGACACTACGCCAAACGTCTCAGACAGACGTAAACGGGACGCTGTATGCTCACACAGTAGCACAGGTGGCGACGATATACGAGCAAGGAAGCGGTTAATACTGTAAAGAATTGCGAAAAATTGGGGCAGGGCCGCCGTCCTTGCATCCGCAGGCAGAGCTGTGATACCCTGAAGTCAAAGCGAACAGGCGCGACCGCTAGGGGTGCCATCGGCTGAGAGGTGTAAGCCAACCCTGCGAACCTGACCTCGGTAATGCGAGCGTAGGGAAGCGGTGCCGGTCCAGGCCAAGGGTATGCTGCTGCGGTTCGAACCCTTGGCTTTGTCTTTCGCGGCGGAGGCGACTATGACTCAGTTGGAGTTAGCCAGGAATGGTACTATTTCGGCGCAGATGGAGGCGGTAGCCCACGCCGAGGGTGTGCCGGCCGAGTCCATTCGGGATGGCGTTGCCGCGGGCGGAATAGTGATATGCGCCAACACGCGGCATACCAGCCTTGTCCCCTGTGGTATCGGGCAGGGCCTTCGCACCAAGGTCAACGCCAATATAGGTACCTCTTCGGACTTTGGCAACGCCGGTACCGAGCTGGAGAAGCTGCGGATAGCCGTGGAGAGCGGCGCCGACACCGTAATGGACCTGTCCACCGGCGGGGACATATCCGCTATACGCAGGGCGATAGTCGCCGCCAGTACCGTACCTGTCGGCACCGTGCCGGTATACCAGGCGGGCATCCGGGCGATAGAAGAGCACGGAGCCATTGTCAAGATGTCGGTGGATGACATCTTCGCAGGGATAGAGGAGCACATCCGTGACGGCGTGGACTTCATCACCGTCCACTGCTGCCTTACTCAGTCGGCAATAGCGCGGCTCAAGGAGCAGACCCGGGTGGCTGACGTCGTCTCCCGCGGCGGAGCCTTCATGATTGGCTGGATGCTTCACAATGACCGCGAAAACCCGCTCTACGAGCACTTTGACCGCCTGCTGGAAATGTGCCGCGAGCTTGACGTGACCCTGAGCCTGGGAGACGGCATGCGCCCCGGCTGCCTGGCCGATGCCACTGACCGTGCCCAGGTCGAAGAGCTGCTGGTTGCCGGAGAGCTGGTGCAGCGAGCCTTGGACGCCGGGGTCCAGGTGATGGTAGAGGGTCCCGGCCACGTTCCCCTGAACCAGATCGAGGCCAATGTGCAGATGGAGAAGTCCATCTGCCGGGGGGCGCCCTTCTACGTGCTCGGGCCGCTGGTTACAGACGTGGCCGCCGGCTATGACCATATCACCGGTGCCATTGGTGGCGCCGTCGCCGCTGCCGCCGGGGCCGATTTCCTCTGCTATGTCACGCCCGCGGAGCACCTCGGCCTGCCAGACCCGGAGGACGTCCGTGAGGGCGTGATCGCCTCCCGCATCGCCGCCCACGCCGCTGACATCGCCAAGGGTGTCAAAGGTGCGGCGGAGTGGGACCGGCAGATGTCCCTGGCCCGCAAGAGGCTGGACTGGGAGGAGCAGGAGAGACTCTCCATGTGGCCGGAGCGTTCGCGCCGGGTGCACCGCCAGCACGCCACCACCGGCAGGGCCTGCAGCATGTGCGGGGACTTCTGCGCCATGCGCCTGGTGGAGGAGTACCTGGGTGTCTCGGCGGGACGGTGCTAGTCCTGGTGGCTCTGCTTGTGGCGGTTAGGGTCTCACAGACAACGGAAACGTCCGTAACCCCCGGCCTGCTCATGGCAGTGAGCGAAGCCGTGGTACTGCCTCGCTGTACCCGGCTCGTGTGTCAGACTGTTCACCCGGACGAGTCAATCGTGATAAGCTAATAGGCGGATCCTGTCAACACCGCGAGTATGCATTTGTATGACGTAGCCGTTGTCGGCGGAGGGCTGACGGGTAGCCACATCGCCGCAAGACTGGCCGGCATGGGCCACTCGGTGGTGGTCATAGAGGGCAAGCGCAGCCTCACGGAGCCGGTATGCTGCACCGGCCTCGTCAGCCGTGAGTGCGTCTCTGCCTTTGCCATCGAGGAGGACCTCATCTTCCGCTGGGTGAAGAGCGCGCGCATGCTCTCACCTTCCGGCCGCAGCCTGAAGCTGTGGCGCCCCGAGCCCCAGGCCGCCGTGGTCGACCGGGTATCTCTGAACGTCGCCATGGTCGGCCGTGCCCAGGGTAGGGGGGTACGCTACGAGACCGGCGCTCCGGTGGCCGGGGTCACCACGACGGATGACTGTGTCCGCATTGAGGCCCTGCGCGAGGGCGGGTCGGTGACCTTAGAGGCACGGGCAGCGGTGATTGCCACCGGCTTCAGTCCCGCTTTCACCCGGCGGCTGGGACTGGGCCAGATTACCGACATGGTAATGGGTGCCCAGACCGAGGTTGTGGCGCCGCGGGTGGACGAGGTGCGTGTCTACTTCGGGGCAGAGGTCGCGCCCTCCTTCTTCGCCTGGGTAGTGCCGACTACCGCGGGCATGGCGCTGGTGGGACTGCTGTCGCGGAAGAGCCCGCGGGTCTACCTGCAGAGGCTTGTCTCGTCTCTGACCGACCGTGGAGACATCGCCTCCAGTAGTGGCAACGTGCTGGTGGGCGGGATTCCTCTGCGGCCGTTGCCCCGGACCTACGCAGACAGAATGCTGGTGGTGGGGACGGCCGCGGGGCAAGTGAAGCCGACCACCGGCGGGGGGATATACTGCGGCCTGATCTGCGCCAACATCGCCGCCGAGTACCTGCACCGTGCCCTGGTCTCTGACAGGTTGTCCGCCCGGCACCTGTCCGGATACCAGCGGGAATGGAAGAGGGTGCTCGGACAAGAGCTGAGAATCGGCTACTGGGCACGCAGGGTGTACGAGCACCTGAGTGACAGGCAGGTGGACAGGGGTATGGAGATGGTGGAGTCCAGCGGCCTTCTCGATGCCCTGCTCAATGACAAGGACCTGTCCTTCGACTGGCCGGGACGTGCGGTCGCGCGCGCTCTCAGGCACCAGGCGCTGCACGCGTTCCTGCGGTCCGTAAGGCTCCCCGCACGCCTGAGGAGCCATCTTCTTCAGGACGCCGGCCACAGCGCAGAGGAGCCGTAACCATGGATGGGGAGTCCTTTCCCGGGGGTGAACAGGGATGACCGACGCTGAAGGTAGAGTCCGGCTTGGGGAAGCGGCGCAGCTCTTCCTGGCCAGCCTGCCGTCCGAGGAGAGAGGGGCCAGCCAGCAGGAGATACACCGGTTCGTGCAGTGGTTCGGGCAGGAGCAGACCTTTGACCGGCTGCCTCCTTCCCAGGTGGCCAACTACGCCGCGCGGCTGTCCGGGTCGGACACAGACTATGTCCGCAAGCTGGAGCTGACAAAGGTATTCCTCAGGCGCGCCAGGAAAGAGGGGTGGAGTTCGCAGAACCTGGCAGTGCACCTCAAGGCACGCAAGACCCAGCCCAGAACGGCGTCGGCACGGGCAAACCGGAGGACGGTCCCGATCACCCGGCAGCGCCACCAGGAGCTCACCGCCGAGCTGACGGCCCTGCAGGAGAAACGGCCGCAGCTCATCGAGGAAATACAGCGTGCCGCCGCTGACAAGGACTTCCGTGAGAACGCGCCCCTGGACGCGGCACGGGAGCAGCGTGGCTATCTCGAGGGCAAGATCATGGAGCTCGAGAGCACCCTGGCGGCGGCGGTCATCATCGACGAGAAGCCACGTCAGAGCATCCACAAGGTTACCATTGGTGACGAGGTCGTCCTCGAGGACCTGGCCTCAGGAAAGGAAGTCCACTATACCCTCGTTGGCCCGAACGAGGCTGATGCCGCCAGTGGCAGGATATCCGTAGCCTCGCCTATCGGCAAGGCCGCCCTGGGTCGCACACCCGGGACAGAGGTGGAGGTGAGAGTGCCTGCGGGCAAGCTGCGCTACCGGGTCGTGCGCATCGTCGGGTGAGGTTCCTCCCACACGGACACGGGGTTGCCGTGTCTTCACGTGCTGGTATACAATTCCTCAACTGCGGCGTTCAGGGGGTATGACTGATGGCTGATGAGTCACCGGGAGGCTACACCGGAAAGGTCCTGAGGGTGGACCTGTCAGGGGGGAAGGTATCCGTAGAGGAGCCCGAGGCCAGGTTTTACCGCGAGTACTTCGGCGGGACGGCTCTCATCGGTTACTACCTGGTCAAAGAGCTGGCGCCGGGTACTGACCCGCTGGGACCGGATAACAAGCTCATCTTCTCCGTGGGCGTCATTTCCGGGCTCCCGTCGGCGGGCTGCGGCCGCAGCGGCGTGGGCGCCCGGTCTCCGCTCACCGGCGGGTGGGGTGATGCCCAGGCAGGCGGCTTCTGGCCCGCGGAGCTCAAGCGGGCAGGCTGGGATGCCATTATCGTTGAAGGCAGAGCCGAGAAGCCGGTGTACGTGTCAATCAGGGACTCGGAGGTGGAGATACGGGACGCAAGCCACCTCTGGGGCAGGACCACCGCCGAGGTGGAAACACGGCTCCGGGAGGACCTGGATGACCGGAGGGTGCGTGTCGCCCAGACGGGCCTTGCCGGTGAGAATCAGGTACGGCTCGCCGGTATCGCCAATGATACCAACCGCTACTACGGGCGTTGCGGCCTGGGGGCGGTGATGGGCGCCAAGATGCTCAAGGCGATCGCCGTCCGGGGCAGCGCAGCTCCCAAGACCGCCAACCCGGACAAGATGCGGGAAATCGCCACGGGGATGGCGGACTTCGTCAAGCAGTACATGGGGGGATTCACCGCCTACGGCACCAGCGGCGGGGTGTGCGGTCTGAACGCCATGGGGATACTGCCCACGCACAACTTCCGCGAGGGCCAGTTCGCCGGCTTTGAGAAGATAAGCGGCCAGACGATGGCCGAGACCATACTCGTCGGCCGTGATAACTGCACCGCCTGCCCGGTGAACTGCAAACGGGTGGTGGAAGTGGGCACCCCCTACAACGTGAACCGCGTCTATGGCGGCCCGGAGTACGAGACCATCGGGTCGCTGGGCTCTCTGTGCGGAGTAGACAACCTCAAGGCGATTGCTCATGGCAACCAGACGTGCAATGCCCTGGGACTGGATACAATCGGGGTGGGCACCACCATCGCCTTCGCCATGGACTGCTTTGAGAACGGCATCCTCACCGAGAAGGACACCGGCGGAATTGAGCTCCGGTTCGGCAACGCCGAGGCGATGATGAAGATGGTGGAGATGATCGGGCGGCGCGAGGGGCTGGGGGACGTCCTTGCCGAGGGAGTAATGCGGGCGGCGGAGAAGATAGGTGGGGACGCTCGCAAGTATGCCATGCATATCAAGGGGCAGGAGCTCCCCATGCATGACCCGCGGGGCAAGGTGGGCCTGGGGATTGGCTATGCCATTTCACCCACGGGAGCGGACCACATGCACAACATCCATGACCCCGAGTTCGCGCGGGTGAACCCCACCATGTCTGCCCTGGGTATCCTCGAGCCGCTCGACCCGCATGACCTGGGTCCTGCCAAGGTCCGTGCCTTCCAGTACCTGGTCAACTGGCAGCACTTCAAGAACTGTGCCATCACCTGCATGTTCCTGCCCTATGACCCCAACCGGATGAGCGAGCTTGTCAGTGCCGCCACTGGCTGGAACACGAACGCCTGGGAGCTGCTGAAGGTGGGTGAGAGGGCACACGCACTGGCCCGCCTCTTCAATGCCCGTGAAGGCTTCACCGCCACTGACGACCGGCTGCCTGATAGACTGCACACGGGCGTGAGCACCGGCCCGCAGGCGGGCAGGGGTATCGACCAAGAGGCAATGCAGCAGGCGCTGAGGACCTACTACCGGATGTCAGGCTGGGACGAGGTCCACGGGGCACCCACGGCGGCCAAGCTGGCCGAGCTTGACCTCGCCTGGGCAATACCCGAGCTGGAGAAGATATCGCGGCGCGAGTGATGCAATCGGGGCGGTCACCGGCTGAGCGCGCGGAGCCAGCCGGAGAGGCGCTCTACCACGTGTCCCACCGGGGTGCGCTCGGTAGTGACGGCGTCGTAGCGGCAGACCTCGTGGCAGCACATGCACCCGATGCACAGGGCACGGTCGATGGCAGCTGTGCCGTCGTTTATTGCGATTGCCCCAGTGGGACAGGCACGGACGCATTCGCCACAGGCCGCGCAGGCGTGCTCCACCACCCGCGGCCGTACCGATAGCTGGCGTATCGTGAACCGGGTGAGGGGAGCGGGTACCCTTCTCAGAAACCGGCGGGACGCGCTCGCGGGCATGCGAAAGTCACTCACTGCCACACTGCTGAGGCTTTCTCCCAGGACCTCTATGCTGTCCAGGCTACCCGTGCCCAGGCCCCGCTGGTGAGCGTGACGGGTGGTGCCGATGTCCTGCGGGTCTATCCCTATAATGGCGGCAGCCGTCGCGTCGACCGCCACCGTGTCACGGCTTGCCAGGATGACCCCGAGCCTGCGGGTGCTGCCCCCTGCAGGCCCCTCTCCTTCCATGGCCACCACTCCGTCCATTATCGTCAGGTGGGGAGGGGCGCCGGCAAAGACGTCCACCAGCATCTGACTGAAGGCGTCGCTGTCGGGGTACTCGCCGTGGAGTCGGCGGCGCTCGCTGACCGGGATGATGCCGTACATGTTCTTGACGCCGCCGGTGAGCACGGTGAGGGAGTGGGTCTTCAGCTTGGGCAGGTTGATGATAACGTCGGCCTCGCTGGCGATTCTGGACAGGTAGACCTCGCTCAGGAGCCGGCCGTTGCAACCGGTGGCGGCGAACCCCTCCTCGCGCAGGTTGACCAGCCTTACCCCCGCTCGCCGGCACATCTCACGGTAGCCGGAGGCCAGGAAACCGTCCGCCGCCCCGGTCTCTATCTCGTCGCCAACGATCACGTGGGCACCCGCTGCCTTTAGCAGGCTGATGACTGCCTCGGTAAACACCGGGTGGGTGACAATCCCCCGCTCCGGTGGCGACGGCGGCGGCAGGTGGTTGATCTTCACGAAGACGCGGGCGCCGGGCTTGATAACCGTTTCCAGCCCGCCCGTGAGCCTGACCGCCTTCGCGATCGCCGCTGATAGCAGGGAGGGGTCGTATTCCCCCGCCCGCACAATAGCCACTCGCGCACGCCTTCCGCTCTCAGACACTTGTCTCCTCCAGCGGCGCTACCCGGTCCATTGTAGCCTCTGTGGGGCGATGGGGGCCAGGCTCCCAGCACACTGCTGCCCGCCCTTGAACTCAAGGGCGGGCGGTGCGGTTCCCCGGGCTAGAGGCAGGGCTAGCCTGCTTTCTCGTAGTACTCCCTCCAGATATCCCAGCTGGGCAGCCCTGCTTGGCTGGCATCCCAGAGCCCCAGTGGCTTACCTCTGGGCTTCTCCGGGGTGGGTACGTTCTCTATCTCCCTGGCGACCACCTTGAGGTAGTGCTCGGGATCACCGAGGTAGAACTGGTCCAGGTTGCCGAAGCGCGTGTAGAGCGGGAGCACCCCCAAAGCCTCGGTGGAGCCCACCCCGGCGAAGACCTGGTGCGAGCGCCAGCAGGCGCTCTCGTTGGCCTCGCTGGTCCAGGCCTTGGCCACGGCCACGTCCAGGTCCGCGTCCATGCCCTCGGCCAGCTTCCAGGCGGCCAGGTAGGTGACCCAGCGTGAGGAGTCAATGTCGGCCACCATCTGTACGCAGTGCGCCTGCACGTGCTGGTGAATGCCGATGGGCATTTCGAACTGAATCCTGGTCTTGGCGTAGTCCGTCGTCATCTCCAGGACCTTCTGCCCAGCACCGACCATCTCGGCGCAGAGCATCACCGCCCCCAGCTGGATGCTCTTGCTGAGCGGCGCCCACCCCTTGTGTAGCTCCCCGACGATGTTCTTCGCCGGGACCTTCACCTTGTCGAAGACCACTTCGCACTGCTTGTGGTTGCCGGACATGGTCTTGAGGAGGTTGCAGGTGATGCCCGGGCTCCTGGCGTCCACCAGGAACAGGCTGATACCGTCCTCGCCGGTACCCTCCTTCGTGCGGGCGGCTACCAGCATCTGGTCGGCGACATGGGCGTCATGGACGAAGAGCTTGATGCCGTTGATAACGTAGTCGTCCCCGTCCGGGGTAGCCTTGACGATTACCCCCTCGGGCGTCCAGGCCTTGCCGTCCCAGGCCGATTCCGGCTCGGTGAGTGCGAGGGCCATGATGACTTCGCCGTTGACTATTTGCGGCAGGAGTGCGTCCTTCTGCTCCCTGGCGCCGGCGTTGAGAATGGTGTTCCCGCACAGCACCACCGTGGAGAGGTGCGGGCTTACGTACATCGCCCGGCCTATCTCCTCGTAGAGCACTGCCAGGTCAATCATGCTCCCCCCGATGCCGCCGTACTCCTCCGGGAAGATTAGGCCCATCCAGCCCAGGTCTGCGATCTGGCGCCAGGTCTCGGGGGAGTACCCCTCCGCGCGCCCGATGGTCTCCCGTACGACCGTTTCGGTACACTCCTTCTCAAGGAGGTCCCGCGCTGCGGTCTTGAGCATCTCCTGTTCTTCAGTCAGAGAGAAATCCATGCCTGTACTCCTTTCCATCTTCTGTCCGCAGCCGGGACAGCTACTCCTCGGACAGGGCCTCGTTGATCATGGCGTTGAACTTCCTGGGTACCCTGGGCAGACCGAGCCCTCGGTTGGCGATGACCACCTGCAGTATCTCGGGGGTACCCGCGGCATGGATCATGCGGGAGGACTCCCACCTCATTCCCACCGAGCCGTTGTACCTGGCGTACCTGGATTCGGGTTCAAGCTGCCCGTACATACCGAAGGTGTTCATGAGCATGTTGGCGCTCTCCGGCGCCCACTGCTTGCGCATGAACATGGTGAGGTTGTAGGGCTGCGGGCCGTACTTCTCCCGCGCCGTCCTGCGCCAGGCCGCGTACCAGCCTGCCAGCCACATCACCTGCTGGTGCATGGCCATGCGCGCCAGCATCGTGCGCACATCCGGGTCTTCGATCAGGGGCTTGCCGTTCTTCTTCTCGGTTCGGCAAAACTCCACCAGGCGCTGCATGCCCAGCCTGGCGTCGGGAGAAACGGCGGAGCGCTCGAACTCGAAGGTGGTCATGGCAAGGTAGAAGCCGCGGTCCTTCTCGCCGATGAGGTTTTCTTTGGGCACGCGAACATTGTCGTAGAAGATCTCGTTCTGGCGCGAGCCGCCCATGGTCGGCAGAGGGCGGTAGGATACCCCCTCGGCATCGCCGGGCACCATGAAGATGCTCAGCCCGCGGTGGGGTGGAATGGTGTCCGTGGTCCGTGCCAGGGTATAGAGCCAGTCCGGCTTCTGACCGCCGGAGATGAAGGTCTTCTGGCCGTTGAGGATGTAGGAGTCACCGTTCTCTACGGCTCGCATCTGCACACTGGCCTCGTCCGACCCGGCATTGGGCTCGGTGAAGCACTCGAAGCAGATCGCCTCCCCGCGGGCAATCGGCGGCACGAACTTCTCCTTCTGCGCATCCGTCCCCGCGGTGAGAATCACGGGGGCCACCAGGCTGAAGCCGAGGGCGCCCGGCCAGGCAACCCCCCAGTAGGACATCTGCTCGCTGACGATACCCTGCTCTATGGGGGTGAAGCCGAGGCCGCCGTACTTCTTGGGCCAGCCGGCGGAGGTGTAGCCTTTCTGGGCGGCCTTCTTGACCAGCTCCGCCTGGAAGTCCTCCTGTTTCCGGTCGGACCTGGCCCCGCTCTGCGAGTCATAGTCCTCCGGTAGCTCGTTGATGAAGAAATCGTGGACCTCTTTGCGTAGCTTCTCGTTCTCTTCCGTGAATCCAAACTCCATCTCCTGTCACTCCTTTGCTGTACTGCTGCCTGGGCGTTGCTTTTCTGAGATCGTGCGCCGGTAACGGTGCAAGCAGGGAAATGCCCGCAGCGCTCCCACAATGTAGTACCGCCACCCTGCTTTGTCAAACCGGTGATCTATCCGGCAACGGGGTACTCTCCCGCCTACCGGTGCGTCACTGGCGGCGTCTCTCCATGAGCCGCTGTTGCCACCGGCTCACGAAGGCGTCACGGTAGCGGCCCTGCTCGGCGACATACTCATTCACGTGAACGATAATCCTGTCCAGGCAAGCGAGGAACTCGCGCGAAGGGAGGCGCTGAGGGTCGTAGGTGGTGGTAAATCCCACCCGGTCCTCCGGGCAGGCCGTGATACGCAGGTCTGGAGGCGTGTCAGTGGTGAAGTGTCGGATAAGGCGCCGGTTCAGGTCCGTGTCCTTCGCCAGTCTCTCGGCAAGCAGAGGGAGCTTGCCCCATTCGAAGCCGCACCACCGGAACGCAGGTGTGCCGCCCCGGCCTTCCTTCATAACCACGTTGGTGAGCAAGGGTATCCGGGTCAGGCTGAGCCCCTCCTCAAGTGACGCCAGGTAGGTTATCTTGTCCAGGACGGCGTCCTCGTTGCGTGCCCTGGTGGCGACTCTCCATACCTCCACGGACTGGAGCGCTCCCAGTGAAACACGGGCATGGGCGAGCAGACGCATTGTCAGAACCGAGTCCCGGGCCTCGCGGCGGCGTAGCTTGATATCTCTGCCCTCAAGCCTCTCCGCGCTGATGCCGATACTGCCGAGGTGCTCCACCAGCTGCGTCTCCACCTGCCGCCTGAGTCGCCGTACCGGCACTTTCATCAGGCTGCGCAACGGCGTCGAGAGCGAGCCAAGACCAGTTGTCCCGGCGGGAAGCCTGCCTGCCACTCCCTGCCACCTCCCTCAGTGCTGTCCGGGACATGAGTTTATGCCTTCTCGACGCGGGTTGTCAACGTGGTCAGAGACCAGAACTGCCTCCTTCTGGTTTTCTTTGATAGTCATGGTGGGCCCGCAATGACACCCGGTATCTCATACAGCCAGCACCGAAGAGAATCCCGAGCCCTGCGCCGGCCCGGGGCAGAAACCAGTTGCGGGGTGCGGTGCTTCAGCACCGCACCCCGCGTGGAGTGGTCGTGACAGGTCAACTGCTACCGGTACCCCATGCTCTTCTTGAGGGCGGTATCCAGCCAGATGCGGGCGTGTATCGGGCCGGGTGAGCGTGTGGTCGCGTTGATCTCACCATGCCAGTTCTTTACCCACGGCCAGCTGAACTGGTAGAAGTAGCTCACCGGCAGGATCACGTAGGGGGCCTGCTCAATGATGTAGGCGTTCAGGCTCTTCAGCATCTGCTTGGCCTTCTCGACATCAGGCTCCGCCTCGGCGGCTTCGTACGTCTCGGTGTAGTAGGGGTCATCGAACATGGAGGGGTTCCAGTACTGGCCGGGGATACCGATGACCTGCAATACCGCGAAGGGGTCGCCGCAGCCCTTGGACATGGCGTACATGTGCTTGTGGGTCTTGCCCCTCATGATGGCGTAGTAGACGCCGTACTCCACCACGTTCTGCTCGAGCTCCACGTTAATCTCGGACCAGTAGTCCGCCAGCAGGGCGACTGTGTCCGACCAGCCGGAGGTGCACACGACCTCGCCCTTGAAGCCGTCTGGGTAGCCGGCCTCGGCCATGAGCTCCCTGGCCCTGGCGGGGTCGTACGTGAACAGCGCCTGGGCATCCTCGGACAGCTCCTCAAGAGGTGTATAGAAGTCCGGCCCCCAGTCCGGCGAGTAGGGGAAGCCGAGCATGACGGCATTCCCACCGTGCAGCGAGTCAATGATGGCCTCACGGTCAATGGCCATGTTGAGCGCCCAGCGGATCCTCTCGTCGTCGAACGGCTCCACGTCATAGCGGCAGGCGATAACCGGGCCGGTGGTTGAGAGCGACCGGTAGTGGGTGAGCTCCGGCTTCTCCACCATAATGGTCTCGGCATCCTCCCAGCCCATTGACTCGTCCATGTCGACCTTGCCGGTGCGCAGCGCGGCCAGCTGGGTGGAGGCGTCAGGCATGATCGGCCATATCATCCGGTCCACGAACGGTACCTCGTATTCCTTGCCGTTTATAGTGGTCGTGCCCCAGTAGTCGGGGTTCCTCTCGAAGGTGAGTGAGGCGCCGCTGACGTAGTCCTTGAGGATAAACGGGCCGGTACCGCAGGCGTTACGCCAGTCCGAGATACCGGCTTCGACTGCTTCCCTGGCGTAGATCCTCTGGAAGTAGCCCCAGCTCAGGGGAAGCATCCAGTTGGCGTCGTACTGCTTCAGCTTGACCTGGACGGTGTACTTGTCCAGGGCGGTTACTGACTCCACGTTGTCATAGTAGCCGGGGCACTTGGGGCTCTCGATGAGGCGGGTCTTGGCGTAGGCCACGTCCTCGGCGGTGAACTCGCGGGCGCTCATAACGCCCGGCCTGTTCTGCCAGTAGACCCCCTCGCGGATGTGATAGATAACCGTGGTGTCGTCCACCAGCTCCCAGCTCTCGGCAAGGCAGCCGGTCAGGTGGTCGGGAGGTATGAACTCCCAGTCGGTGAAGGGGAACTCGCCTGTCCCCCCGCGCCCCTTGGCCTCGAAGTCTCCCCTGACCAGCTTCTCCATATAGGGAGAGGTGAAAGGCTCGGTGATCCAGTTACAGTCTGCCGGGTCCCAGGATGCCGGCTCCAGGGTGGCATGCCCATGGAGCACGGTCAGGGTACCGCCGTACCTGGGCTCTTCTGGCCCTGGCGCTGCCGCCGGTTCCTCTCCCTTCTTCTCCTCTTCCTTGACGGTAGGGGCTTCTTTCTCTGTCACCTTGCCGGTGACGGTCTCGCCCTCTTTCTTTTCCTCAGGAGCGGCTGCCTGGCATGACCCCAGCACCAGCGCCGCCACCAAGATGAAGCTCAGTGCTATCCACAAGACTTTCTTACCCATGCATCATCTCCCTTCTCTTCGATTGGCCGCAAACCTGGCGGTGCCCGGTAGTATCTCACATTCTGTACCCCCTCCTTCATGTGTCTTTTGTGCCTGGCACGGGCCACCCTACCCCTGTGGAGTGCCGCCGGTCTGTCCCGCTGCGGCGATGTGCTTCTTTCTGGCCCGCCCCCTGGCCCCGGAGTAGCGTCCCAGTCCTCCCCGTAGCCGTGGGTCAAGCAGGTCCCTCAGGGCATCCCCGAACATGTTTATCCCGTAGACCACCACCGAGAGAGCCACCCCGGGCCATACCATCATCCACCAGGCCCTCTCCATGTGGGTGCGTCCGGCGCCGCTGAGCATGCCGCCCCAGCTGGGATACGGCGGCGGGATGCCGAAGCCCAGGAAGCTGAGGCTGGCCTCGGTCATGATTACCGCCGGAACCTGGGTGGAAAAGACCACTATCAGCGGGGCCATTATGTTGGGGAGGATGTGCTTGCGGACGATCTGCGGGGTAGAGCATCCCGCGGCGATGGCCGCGTCCACGTAGACGTTCTCCTTGATGCCGATCACGGCGCCCCTGACTATGCGTGAGCTCCCGATGCCGTACAGTATCCCCAGAACGATGACGATCTGCCAGATCCCCGGCCCGATCAGGGAGATTGCCGCAATCAGAAGGACCAGTCCGGGAAAACACATCCACCCATCCACGAACCTCTGCATGACAAGGTCAAACTTGCCCCCGAGGTAGCCCGAGAGCGTGCCGATGGTTGCCGCGATGATCGCGGACAGGCTGGTGGCGGAAAGGCCCACGATTACCGATATCCTGGCCCCGTAGATGACACGGCTCAGCACGTCCCGGCCGATGTTGTCGTTGCCCAGCAGATGCTCGGCGGAGGGAGGAGCGAGGTGAAGACGAGGGTCGGTCTCGTTGTAGTGGTAGGGCGCCAGTATGTCGGCGAGGATGCCGGTTAGCAGCAGGATTACCACGATCACCGCCCCAAAGGTCCCTAGGGGCTTCTCCCTGAGCATCCTCGCGGCTACGTCCACGAGCATCGAGCGGCGCTTTCCCTCCTCAGGTACCGCCACTGATATCAGTCTGCCAGTATCGTCCATTTCTTCCAGTCCTGTCCTAGTTCGTACTCACCGTCAATCGCTACCGGTAATGTATCCTAGGGTCCAGCCATGCATAGGTCAGGTCTACCAGCAGGTTGATAATCATCACCCAGGAAGCGGCGAAAAGCATCACCCCGGAGACTATCGGGTAGTCACGCTGGTTGATGGCGTCTACCATGAGACGGCCCACCCCCGGCAGGGCGAAGATCTGCTCCATTATGACCGCACCGCCGATCAGCACCGGCATCATGAAGCCGATTATGGTAATCACGGGAATCAGAGCGTTCTTCAGGGCGTGTCGCATCACTACCACCCGCTCCCTCAGGCCCTTTGACCATGCCGTTCGGATGTAGTCCTGCCGGAGTACCTCCAGCATCATGGAGCGCGTCATCCTCATGGTAGTGCCGGACATGTGCAGTCCCATGAGGGCTGCCGGAACGGCAAACTGCACCAGGTTACCCACGGGGTCGTCCGGGAACTTGATGAGAATGACCGCGGGTGACCAGCCCAGGTACTTTGCAGGGAAGACCATCACCATCGTCCCCAGCCAGAAGCCGGGCACGGCCAGGCACATGATGGCAAAGCTGCGCCCGACGTAGTCGCCGGCGCTGTCCTGCCGCACCGCCGAGAAGATGCCGATGGGCAGCGCGATCAGAAGGGCCATGATTATCGCCATGATCCCCAGCTCCAGGGTGACCGGCCATCTCTGGAATACCTCCCTGGTCACGGGTATCTGCTTCCAGAGCGAGTCTCCCAGGTCACCGCGCACGATGCCTGTTATCCAGTCCCAGTACTGGACGTGAATCGGCCGGTTCAGCCCCAGAGCCGTCTCGACGGCCGCCCGGTCCATGCCGGTCACGGCCCCGTGCTCGCCCACCATTTGATCAATGACGTCGCCGGGAATGAAGCGCAGCAGGAAGAAGATTATCAGGGTGGCCACAAACAGAGTAGGGATAATCAGAATCAGTCTTCTGAGCAGGTAGGTGCGCATATATCATCTCCCGCTGCCGTGGGTGCCTCTTCAAGCGTCGTCCACACCCACCGCCTATCAGCCATACAGTCCGAGCCGCCGGAGCAGCCCGGCGTAGAGTGCTCGCCAATTATAGTAACGCGAGACAGGTCTGTCAATAGGTCGAATTGCCTGGCTCTACGTCAATAAGTGTGAAGGGGTGACCTCACAGCCTGGGTTGAACACTCAGTCTAGCCGTGCCGCCGGTAGTAGTCCAGGGCATTCCTGAGCGCCCTCGCCCCACGCTCGACGTTGGGGAAGGCAGGGATTCCGACTTCCTGCAGCTTCCGAACGATGCTTGCCGCCTCAGTGAAGGCTTCCGCTGTATGCAGGAATACCAGTACCATGAGAGGCTTCGGCGTCAGTTCCCTGACGTACTGCATCAGCTCCAGGCTGGCATCGACCTGCTGGGGCATCATGTGACGGCCGGGCTTGGTTGAGGAAATACCGACCAGGCAGTCAATGTTCGGGTCGCGGGCAAGGATTCCCCATACCCGGCGCATGTCGCGGCGCACCGGCCCGGCGGTGTCTATCGGGTTACGGTAGCTTCCCCCGACCACGTTGAAGAAGGTCTCCAGCTCATCGTAGGACTCCTGTGCCAGCCGTGGGACCTCCAGTCCCACTTCGACCAGGGCATCAGTTATTGCCACCGACTGCCCCCCCGAGCCACCCACCACCGCCACGCGCTCGCCCCGTACCGGCGGCAGGTAGAGCAGGGCCTTGAGGGTGTCCATCAGCTCTTCCATGCTGGCAACCCCTAATGCCCCACATTGCCTTACCACGGCATCCCAGACGGCCTGGTTCGCCGCCAGCGCCCCGGTGTGGGACGCGATTGCCCTGCCGCCATCCTCGCTGCGGCCTCCCTTCCATACCACCACCGGCTTGCGTGCAGCCACCTCTCCCAGCACCTTCACAAATCTCTGCCCGTCCTTCACGCCTTCCAGGTACATGCCGATGGCCCGCGTGGCGTCATCCTGACCGAGGTACTCCAGGAAGTCGGTGGCCTCGAGGACGGTACCGTTACCGGAGCTGACGGACTTGCCAATGTCCAGCCCCAGAACGTGTGCATCCAGGCTGAAAGCCAGGGCCAGGTTGCCGCTCTGCGAGATGAAACCCACCGGCCCGGAAGCGCCAACGTACTGCTCCGGGGTCTGCTTGATTCCCAGGGCCGGATTGAAGATCCCCATGCAGTTCGGCCCGATGAGATGGGAATCAGCCTCACCGGCCCTTCGGGCAAGCGCCTGCTCCAGTTTCTTCCCTTCCTCGGTGTGGGTTTCGGAGAAGCCCGCCGTGTAAAAGTGGGCGGCGGCGACCCCCTTGCGGATGCAGTCCTCCAGCACGTCCAGGGCCGCGTTCCGCGATACCGCCACCACCGCCAGGTCCACGGGTTCGGGGATGTCAAGAAGTGAGGAGTAGTTCTCCACCCCCAGCGTGGTTCTGATCTCCCGGGCTGTTTCCGGGTTGACCTGCACCGAGTACAGTTTGCCGCGAAACTCCCTCTCGCTCCGCAGCCACTCGAAGTTGGTGCTCCGGCTGTCCCCGACCACGGCAACGACGCGCGGATTGAAGGCACGGTTCAGTCTGGCAAAGTCCACTCTCAAGGAACGCTCCCCCGGCAGGCACGCTACCGGCGTGCCTGCTGACTGCTGCGGCCATGTTAGGCTGGCGGTACGCGGCGTGTCAAGCCGTTCCAGGGTGTCTCGCAAGCAGCGGCCTCTTGCCGGGTATCCCGGGGCGGCGGGGGTACTTCTCCGGAGTGGGTGAGGTTTTGTCGACCACCACCAGCAGGCGACGGTCCGTGAACTCGGGCAGGTTCACCGGCTTCACCTCCCGTAGCCTGCCGCCCATGGCGGTGATAGCGGCCTGCGCGCGGCTGATCTCCCGGTCCATGTTCCCCTTCTTGTGGCCCACGAACACCGCCCCCACCGCACAGAAGGGTAAGGTCAGTTCTGCCAGCGTGGGGAGCCTGGCGACCGCGCGGGACAGCACTAGGTCGAACGCCTCGCGGTACTCTCCAGCATGAGCGGCCTTCTCCGCCCGCTCCACCACCACCTCCATCTCCGCCAGGCCCAGGGTATCGCGCAGGTGCCTGAGGAAGTCCGCCTTCCTGCCGGTGGCCTCCAGCAGCACCAGCTTTACGCCGGGGAAGGCAATCTTGACCGGTACCCCGGGCAGGCCTGCCCCCGCACCCACGTCAATGACCGCCACTGATTCGTCCCTGGCGAGCGGCTTCCAGGCCAGCACCACCGTCAGGGAGTCGAGGAAGGCAAGCCGCTGGACCTCCTCGTAGCCGGTGACCGAGGTCAGGTTCGTGCGCCGGTTCCATTCGATCATCTCGTGGTAGTAGACCTCGAACTGGTCCAACTGTTCTGGCGTCAGGCTCAGTCCGAGCCTGGCGGTACCGTTAGCGAGCGCTTCCATTGGAGTCATGACTGATTATAGCATGAAGGAGCACGAACATCGGCCCCCTGTCCTACGTGTTGCGAATCCCCCTGAGCAGTAGTAGAATACTCGTGTACACGCAAGCGTGCTGCTGGTGAGGAGGCGCACATGGAAACCGGGACATGGAAGGTGAAGACGGGCCTTGCCCAGATGCTCAAGGGCGGGGTTATCATGGACGTTGTCACTGCCGAGCATGCCCGGATTGCCGAGGACGCCGGTGCCTGCGCGGTAATGGCCCTGGAGAGGGTGCCTGCTGACATCCGTGCCGCCGGCGGGGTTGCCCGGATGGCGGACCCGACGGTCATCGAAGCTATCATGAAGGCCGTCTCCATACCGGTGATGGCCAAGTGCCGTATCGGGCACTTCGTTGAGGCCCAGGCGCTACAGGCGCTGGGAGTAGACTACATTGACGAATCCGAGGTGCTCACCCCCGCGGACGAGGCGCACCATGTCTGGAAGCATGATTTCAAGGTACCCTTCGTGTGCGGGTGCCGGAATCTGGGCGAGGCACTGCGCCGTATCGGCGAGGGGGCGGCAATGATCCGCACGAAAGGGGAAGCTGGTACCGGCAACATCGTGGAGGCCGTCCGGCACATGCGCGCGGTCATGGATGGCATCCGCAGACTGGTCAACATGCCCGAAGACGAGCTCATGGCCGAGGCCAAGGAGCTGGGTGCCCCCTTTGAGCTGGTGAAGGAGGTACACCAGACCGGCAGATTGCCGGTGGTGAACTTCGCCGCCGGCGGCGTGGCCACCCCCGCGGATGCTGCCCTGATGATGCAACTGGGAGCCGACGGGGTCTTCGTGGGGTCCGGTGTCTTCAAGTCAAGTAACCCCCGGCCAAGAGCCGAGGCAATTGTCAAGGCTACCACCCACTATCAGGATGCACAGATAATCGCCGAGGTCTCCAAGAACCTGGGCGAGGCGATGCCTGGACTGGATATCAAGCAGATCAAGCCTGAGGAGTTGCTGGCGTCCAGGGGATGGTAGCATGAGAGTGGGCGTCCTTGCTTTGCAAGGAGCCTTTGCCGAGCATGTCGCCATAATACGCCGGCTGGAGGCAGACACCACGCCCGTCCGGCTGCCCCACCACTTGGAGGGGCTGGACGGGCTGATTATTCCTGGCGGCGAAAGCACCACCATGTCCGGCCTGATGCTGAGCTACAGGCTGCGCAGCGAGATCATGCGGCGGGTGGAACAGGGCTTCCCCGTGCTGGGGACATGCGCGGGCATGGTCCTTCTCGCACGGGAGGTTGCTGATGCCCGCATCGAGCCGGTGGCGGCCATGGCAATGAGGGTGCGCCGCAATGCCTTCGGGCGTCAGCGGGAAAGCTTCGAGGTTGACCTCTCCATACCCGTGCTCGGCAACGGGCCATTTCCCGGGGTCTTCATCCGTGCCCCGGTGATTGAGCAAGCAGAAGACTCCGTGGAGGTGCTGGCTCGTCTGCCGGAAGGCCGATACTCCGGTGTGGCTGCCGGCGCCGTGGTAGCGGCCCGACAGGGCAATCTCCTCGCCTGCGCTTTCCATCCTGAGCTCACCGACGATCTCAGATTCCACCGGTACTTCCTGGACATTGTGGACGGGAAAAGATAACTCCTGACATTGGAAGAGGGTAGCAGTGGAGAAGGTAATCACTGATGACCTGGATGCTCTCCTGGACACCCTGCCACCTCGCATCCGCCAGCCACTGGTGGATGCGGATGACCGCGGGGAGCTGCTGGAGGTGGTACTGGACCTGGGAAGACTGCCGGAAGCGCGCTTTGCCCGCCGGGAGATAACCCTTGACGAGCATGAGGTTACCGAGCAGGATATTGACTACGTGACCGAGCGCCTGAGCAGCTTCGGGGGGGACAACCGCGCGGGGATAGAGCGTACTTTGCACCGCATCTCTGCCATCCGTAACCGCAAAGGCCGCATCGTGGGTCTTACCTGTCGCGTGGGGAGAGCAGTCTACGGCACGATCAACATAATCCGAGACCTCGTCCAGAGCGGGAAGAGCATCCTGCTGCTCGGGCGGCCGGGAGTGGGTAAGACCACCATGCTACGTGAGACGGCCCGTGTCCTTGCCGACGACCTGGGTAAACGGGTTATCATAGTGGACACCTCCAACGAGATAGCCGGTGACGGGGACATTCCCCACCCCGCGATCGGCCACGCTCGCCGCATGCAGGTGATTACCCCCAACATGCAGCACGCCGTTATGATCGAGGCGGTGGAGAACCACATGCCCGAGGTTATCGTCATCGACGAGATCGGCACTGCCCTGGAAGCCCAGGCCGCCCGGACCATAGCTGAGCGCGGGGTGCAGCTGGTGGCCACCGCCCACGGCAACACCCTGGAGAACCTGATGATGAACCCCACCCTGGCGGACCTCATCGGGGGTATACAGACGGTTACCCTGGGAGACGAAGAGGCCCGCCGGCGTGGCACCCAGAAGTCAATCCTTGAACGAATGTCCGCCCCCACCTTTGACATACTGGTGGAGATTCAGGACTGGGACCGGGTGGCGATCCACCCGGACGTGGGCGAAGCGGTGGATGCCATCCTGCGGGGACAGGCGCCCGCCAGCGAGGTTCGCTGGCCCGGGGAGAACGGGCAGGTCCAGATCGAGAGGGTTGTGCCGGACTTCATCGAGCGCAAACCGCCGGTTCAGAAGCAGGCGCCGCGAAAGGACGGCCACCACCGGCTCTTTCTCTACGGGGTAAACCGGGGCAGGGTGGAGCAGGTGGCCGAGGATATGCACATCAGCCTGGACCTGGCTAACAGTCTGGAGGATGCCACTCTGATGGTGACCTCTAAGAAGTACTTCCGCCAGAAGCCGCGCAAGATCAGGGATGCCGAGGCAGCCAACCTGCCCATCTTCGTCCTCAGGAGCAACACCGCTCCCCAGATAAGGCAGCTTCTGAACACGATTTGCCCCACCGAGGTGTCACCGCAGTCCAGCTCCTTCGAGAGCGCGCTGAGGGAGGCCGAGGAGGCGGTGGAGAAGGTGAGGTCCGGGGAGGAAACGGTGGAGCTCAGCCCGCAGAGCGCCTACATCCGCCGCCTCCAGCACCTCATCGCCGAGCGGAACGCCCTCGGCTCCCAGAGCACCGGCAAAGACCCCAACCGCAGGGTGAGGATTTTCAGGGAATAGGCGATATGCCGGACGAGCCGCGTCTTTTACAAAGGGTTCGGAGCCGCCTGGCGCATTTGCTGCAGAAATCAGAGAACCTGCTCATTGCTGGAGGTGTTCTGGTAGCGGCAATAGGCATCGTCATGGCGACACACAATACCGAGGTATTGCTCTCGTCAAGCTGCATAGTGCTGGGCGTAGGCCTGTTCTCGAGCACGATGTCCAGAAAGGCGGGGTGGGTGCTGCTGGTCATCTCCACAGTACTGTTTGTCCTCGCCATGCCGGACTGACGGGACCGGGTGGATGGCACTACGGCAGAGGCTATGGTCGGCGGGTTAGAGTGCCGAGGAAGCGACGCCGGCAGCCGGGATGAGATTGCTTCGCCTTCGGCTCGCAACAATGACAGGGGCCGGTCACTGCCGGGAGCGCCAGCGAACAAGGAGTCTCTTCGCCCATGCGCAGCACTTCCGCGGCCGGGGAATAGCATGTGGCAAACCGGGGGATTGAAAAGGGGCGAAGCCCCTTTTGCTTGTGCTTCTCTCTCCCTTGCCAAGGGGAGAGGGATAAAGGGTGAGGGGTTGACACGATTCCATGCCTGGAACCAAGCCGAGCGATAACAGGTCTACCCTCTCCCGCGAGACAGGCACCATCATCAAGGACTGGGGCGGGAGGCTTCCGGTTGCCCTGGTCTACCCGAACTCCTACTACCTGGGCATGTCCAACCTGGGTGTCCACGCCATTTACCGTCTCCTCAACGGCTACGCGGACGTCCTGTGCGAGCGCGCGTTCTGGGAGAAAGACCAGCGGGCGCCCCTCGGGCTGGAGTCCGGCAGGCCGCTTGCCGACTACCCCCTGGTCGCCTTCTCGTTGACCTACGAGCTTGACTACTTCAACGTCGCCCACATGCTCCGGGCTAGCGGCATTCCCCTGCATAGCGCCGAACGTGACGGGTCCCACCCGCTGGTCATAGCCGGCGGCGCGGCAGTAACTGCCAATCCCATGCCTCTTTCCCCCTTCTTCGATTGCCTGTGCATCGGCGAGGCGGAGGTGATACTTCCTACCCTGTTGCCCGCGCTCGCGGACGGCGTCCGGGGAAGCAGGAAGGACCTCCTGAAAGTGCTGGCGCGTCTCCCCGGGCTGTACGTCCCGCAGGAGCATGCCGGCCAGAGGGTGGCACGACAGTGGCTGGCTAACCTGGATGATTTCCCGGTAGCCTCGGGAGTTCTTACCCGCGACACCGAGCTGGGGAATCTCTATCTCATTGAAGTGCAGCGGGGTTGTGCCTGGGGCTGCAGCTTCTGCCTGGTGAGCAACGCCTTCCGCCCGGTGAGATACCGTTCCCTGGACGTTCTCTTCGCCCTGGCGGAGAAAGGGCTGCAGTACCGCACACGCATCGGGCTGGTGGGACCGGCGGTCACTGACCACCCCCGTGTAGAGGAGCTCGTCAGCGGAATCCGGCACAGGGGGGCACATGTTTCGGTAAGTTCGCTCAGGATAAGACCGTTACCGGAGACCGTTCTGTCGGCGGTTGCCCAGGGCACCCGCACGGTGGCCCTTGCCCCGGAGGCGGGGTCAGAACGGCTGCGCCGGGTCCTGGGCAAGGTCTTCACAGAGGACGAAATCCTGGAGGCGGTTGGTAAGACGGCTGCGAGCGGCTTCCGGCATCTCAAGCTCTACTTCATGCTCGGGCTGCCCACCGAGACCGACCAGGACATAGAGGAGGCGGTTGCCCTGGTACTGAAGTGCAGGAACCAGTTCGACCGCGCCGGAGGAAGCCGGCTCTCCCTGACAGTCTCCCTGTTCGTCCCCAAGGCCGGCACCCCGTTCCAGTGGATCGGCATGGCGCCAGCAGACTTGCTGCAGGTACGCCTTTCCCGACTCAGGCAGGGACTGGAGCCTCGGGGGATTCGGGTCAGGGCGGAGAGCCTTGCCTGGAGCGAGGTGCAGGCAGTCCTCTCGCGGGGTGACGCCCGGCTCGCCGGGGTCCTGGCCCGCATGGAGGGCACCAGTCTCGCTGCATGGCGGCGGGCTATCCGGGATACGGGGACAGATGCGCACTTCTACGCCTACGACCACTGGAGCACATCCACCCATCTCCCCTGGGCGATTGTGGACTCCGGTATGAGCGTGGAGCGGCTCCGGAGCCAGCTTGAGACCGCACTCCCATAACTGGCCTTTAGGTGGATTGACAGATGGCAGGAGCAAGGGTACGCTGGGGAGAAGGGTAGAGCACAGAGGCGGAGGACAACCATGATGGGCTATTTCTCAATCCTGGCGGCGATACCGGGCTTCTTTCTGAGCTCACTGATACTGATGGCGCTGTGGGGGGTGATTGCCCCCAAGTTCGGGGGCGACGAGATCAGCTACCCCATGGCTATGCTGATAACCATCACCGCCTGGCTGACGGTGGCGCCCCTGGCGGCTGTCGGGCGCAGGTCCAAGAGCTGAGCCGCCCCCTGACCGCCCAGGCACCAGACTGCATTGTGATGCTTCTAGCGGTGATTCGTATACACAGAGGAGACAGGGGCACAGGGAGGCGAGGAGAGAGCGCGATGAAGAAGACACTTCTGGCAGCACTGGGAGCTGGTGTTCTGCTGTTTGCCCTGGGTGTATCCGGATGCTCGTCCGGCGCCACCGGGCTGGAAGGAAAGACCTGGGTGCTGGAGTCCTACGGGGACCCCGGTGACCCTGCCGCGGTCATCGCCGGCAGCGAGGTGACTGCCGAGTTCTTAGAAGGGGAGGTGGCGGGCACAGCGGGCTGCAACCGCTACTTCGGCTCGTACACGGCCGATTGCGAGAACCTGAGCTTTGGCCCCCTGGCCTCAACCGAGATGTGGTGCGTCGACCCCGAGGGGGTCATGGACCAGGAGCAGGCCTACCTGCGGACCTTGGGTAAGGCGAAGGAGTACGAGGTCAGAGACGGAATGCTACGTGTGACCTGTACTGACGGCCAGGTACTGACCTTCGCCGAGGAGTAGCCGACGCCCCGCTCCCTCGGCCGCGGTCACCGCGGCTAGGTGCTCTCCGCCCAGCGGACCGCGTTCTCGAAGACCCGGAAGCCGTCGCCGGTGCTACCCGCCTTCCGGCGGGTCCACTGCGGATGCTGTACTCCCCGGATATAGCGCTCCGGGTGGGGCATCAGGGCGAATACCCGCCCGTTGTCATCGCAGATGCCGGCGATATCGGCCTTCGAGCCGTTGGGATTCCAGGGGTAGCCGGCGCCGCGGTTGCCACGGTCATCGGTGTAGAAGAGAACTGTGTTCGCCTCCGCCAGGCCGTCATGGGCCATGACGACCTTGCCCTCCCCGTGGGCCACCGGCAGGGACATCCTCTCAATGCCTTTGGTGAAGACGCACGGGCTTGCCGGGTTCACGGCGAGATGTACCCACCGGCATTCAAATCGGCCCGAGTCATTGTCGGTGATCGTCAGCAGGGTTGGCCCCCCCGATGGTGTGGCCAGGATACCGGCCTTCACCAGTACTTGAAGGCCGTTGCAGATGCCCAGTATGAGGCCACCCGCCTCCACGAATCGCCTGATATCTTCGCCCAGTCCCAGCCTCAGCTCGTTGGCGAGCACTTTCCCGGCAGAGATATCGTCGCCATAGGTGAAACCGCCCGGCACCACCAGCACCTGGTATTCAGACAGGCGGTACTCACGCCGTACCAGGCGGTTGATGTGGACAACTGAAGGCTCCGCCCCGGCCTGCTCGAAGGCGAAGGCAGTCTCAACATCGCAGTTCGTACCCGGGGCACGCAGTACCAGCACTCTAACCTTGCTCATGGCTATTCTACCACCGCAGCGGACTCTGCCAGGCTTCCTTCAAATCGGTGACGTGCCGGCTGAGAAGCAGTCCTCCGCCCCGGCCGTATACCTCTACCACCCCTGAGTCCGTGACCTCCCCGATAGCTGCGCAGGCTACTCCTTCCAGGGTCTTTTCAAAGTCGTTTCTGCTCTCAGGTGTAATCTCCACCAGGAAGCGGCTGTTGGACTCGGAGAAGAGCACGAAATCTTCCCGTTCGACCGGCTCTTCCAGGGGTACATCCGCCAGCCTCACCCTCACACCCAGACCACCGGCAAAGGCCATCTCCGCCAGGGCGACGCCGATACCGCCCTCACTGCAGTCGTGACACGCCCTGACCAGTCCCCGGGCGGTGGCGGCGCTGAGGGCATCCATAGCGGCCTTCGCCCGAACGGGGTCGACTGTGGGCACCGAGTTGCCCACCAGGCCGCGGCTGGCCAGGTAGGCGGAGCCGCCGAGCTCGTTCCGGGTCTCGCCCACCAGGTACACGAGGTTGCCCGCCTCTTTGAAGTCCATGGACACAGCGCGGCTCACGTCCGGCATGATGCCTACCGCTGACACCAGGAGGGTATGCGGGATGACCATGCGGTTTCCATCGTACTCGAACTCGTTGTTGAGGCTGTCCTTTCCCGAGATGAACGGCGTCCCGTACGCGAGGGCCATGTCATGGCAGGCCTGTGCCGCTCTTACCAGCGCGCCGAGGACTTCGGGCCGCCGCGTGTCTCCCCAGCAGAAGTTGTCCAGCAGGGCGACCCGGTCAAGGTTCCCACCGACGGCGATAACCTGCCGCAGGGCTTCGTCAATTGCCGAGGCTGCCATCCAGTAGGGGTCAATGTCAGCGTACCCGGGGTTGATGCCGTTTGAGATTACCACCCCCCGGTCTGAGTCCAGCACCGGCCTGATGATGGCGGCGTCACCCGGGCCGTCGCAGTGCTTCCCCACCAGTGGCTTGAGGACGCTGCCGCCCTGTACCTCGTGGTCATACTGGCGGATAACCCACTCCTTGCTGCACACGTTCCACGAGCCGAGGATCCTCATGAGGGCGTCTCCCAGTTCACCCGGAGGGACAAAGGCAGGCTCCTGATGATGTGGTCGTGTCCAGACCGCCTCAAGCTGCATCTGGGGGATTCCTTGGTGGAGAAACTCCATGCTCAGGTCGCCCACCAGATCCCCCTGGTAGAAGAGCCGGAGCCTGCGGTCGTTGGTGAACTCGCCGATCACCGCGGCCTCCACGTCCTCTCCGGCGAAAAGCCCGAGCAGCTCGTCGATGCACTCCGGCGGTACGGCGATGAGCATTCTCTCCTGGGACTCCGATATCCATATCTCCGAGTAGGTCAGACCGGCATACTTCAGGGGGACCTTCTCCAGGTCCACGCGCACGCCGGTGTCGGCGGCCATCTCACCCACCGCCGAGGAGAGTCCGCCCCCACCGCAGTCGGTTATGCGCCGGTAGAGCCGCCGTTCCCTGGCCTGAAGGAGGACGTCTATCATCTTCTTCTCGACGATGGGGTTGCCGATCTGGACGGATGTGAAGGAAAGGGTACTGGACTCGTTGGTGAGCTGCTCCGAGGCAAAGGTGACACCGTGTATGCCGTCCCGGCCGGTCCGACCACCGACCACCACCACCAGGTCGCCGGGCTGCTGCTGACCGCGCTGGGAGAGCTCCCGTGGCATGAGGCCGAGGGTGCCGCAGAAGACCAGCGGGTTAGCCAGGTAGCGCTCATCAAAGAGCACGGCACCATTGAGGGTGGGAATCCCGAGCCGGTTGGCGTAGTCAGCCACGCCGGCACGGACGCCTTTGAACAGCCGCCGCGGGTGCAGCACGCCCGGCGGCAGCTTTTCGTAGGGGAAGTCGGGGGGGGCGAAACAGAAGACGTCCGTGTTGGCTATAGGTCTGGAGCCGAGGCCGGTACCCAGGGGATCCCGTACCACCCCTCCGATGCCGGTGGCGGCCCCGCCGTAGGGCTCGACTGCCGAGGGATGGTTGTGGGTTTCCACCTTGAAGCAGAGCGCCCACCTTCCATCGAAGTCGATCACGCCCGCATTGTCCATGAACACGGAGAGGCACCATGGCCTGTCCAGGACCCGGGTGGATGCGGCGATGGTACTGCTGAGCAGGTTATCGATGGTCTTGCCGTCCATCGTTATCCTGCCTTTGAAGGTCTTGTGAACGCAGTGTTCGGACCAGGTCTGATAGAGGGTCTCCAGCTCCACGTCGGTCGGATTACGGCCCTGGGCGCGGAAGTAGTCCACGATGGCGCTAAGCTCGTCCGTTGAGAAGCCGAACTGTGCCTTCACCTCGGGGATACCGGCGTCTTCGAGCAGGTCATACTGGTTCAGATGGAACCGGTATTGGGGGACTTCCGGGAAAGGCTCCGTGTACGGCCCCACGATGTGCTCCACGATGGGGTTGACCAGTAGCCTGGTGCAGATGTCCTGTAGCCGGGCGTCATCCACGCGGCCATCAATGAGGTACCGCTTCGCCGTCTTCACTGCCCGCACTCCCTCGATGCCCATGTCGCGGACGGCCTTCATCACCGTGCCTTCAACCGGGTCCATGACCCCGGGGTTGTAGGTCGCCTCGACCACGCGACGACCGGGAGAGGGTGCTTCTTCGGTGGATACCCCGGACACTGCGCGGTACTCATGCGTGACAGGGTCAGCAAGGAGGGTGCGGCATATCTCGTCCACGATATCCGGAGCCAGCTCCGCGTCCAGCCAGTAGACGTCAACCACGCGGACAGCAGACACGCCATCAACACCCAGGTCATGAATGTCCCGGACCAGGCCCATGCCCCGGGCGTCGGGAAGGTGGCTCTTGAGGCGAACTTCTATTCGGTGCACCGAGCAGTCCCTTGCCGGCGGCGGTATGCTCACCATGACAATGTTAGCAGAATGGTCGCGCCAGCGCCATCCGTGTTGCTGCGCTCGCGCACCCTGCTCAGGTCCGCGTCCAGTCGCGACCGGGGATGTACCGGTGCTTCTCTGCTACTTCCTCGTTGAGCTCAACACCCAGTCCGGGCTGGGTGGGCGGGATAATGTATCCTTCCTCCCACCGGATGGGCTTCCTGAGGAGCTCGGCATGGAAACCACCGAATGTCTCGATGCTCTCCTGGATCAGGAAGTTGGGAGTGCAGGTATCCAGCTGGATGTTGGCGGCGGCCTCTATCGGCCCGCAGTAGAGGTGCGGAGCAATCTGGGCATAGTGGGCCTCGGCCATGCCCGCGATCTTCTTCGCCTCAAGGACCCCGCCCACTCTGCCCAGGGCCATCTGCAGGATGACCGCTGCCTGTCTCTCCAGGAGCTCGCGGAACTCGTACTTGGTGGACAGGCGCTCGCCGGTGGCCACGGGGATGGTGGTGGAGCGTGCCACCCGTGCCATCTCGTCGCGGTTCTCGGGGGGAACCGGCTCCTCGAACCAGAGGGGGTCGTACGGCTCCAGCCTCTTTGCCAGCCTGATGGCGCTGGAGGTGACCATCTGCCCGTGCGTGCCCACCAGGATGTCGCACCGGTTGCCCACCGCCTCGCGCACCGCCCGCACGACCGCCTCGGCGTTGGTGAGCGTGTCCAGGGAGAGCTGCACGGGGTCATCTTCGGACATCGGCCCGACGGGATCGAACTTGATGGCGGTGAACCCGAGGTCGGCGTAGTCGACCGCTCGTTTAGCGGCACGCTCAGGGTCGGTGTGGAGGTTGCCCCGCACGGGGTCGTCCGGAGCGGGGTAGAGGTAGGTGTATGAGCGTACCTTCTCACGGTACTGACCGCCGAGCAGGTTGTAGACCGGCTGGTCCAGCTCCTTACCCACTATGTCCCAGCAGGCCATCTCGATGGCGCTGAGCACGCCCATCTTGGTCAGGTCAGGGTGCAGGTCATAGCCGCTGGTGTAGACCCTGCGCCAGAGCCTCTCTATTCGAAAAGGATCAGAGCCGACCACGAACCGCTCCCCGACGCTCTCGATGAGCTGCGCCGCGACCTGCGCCTGGAATGGTATCGCATACGCCTCACCGTATCCGATTGTGCCGCCGTCGGTGGTCAGTCTGATGAAGACCCAGTTCATGCCCCCGTGGTGGGGTGGCGGATTGCCCACCACGAACGTCCTGACATCCACTATTTTCATGGCCAGCTGTCCTCCTGTCGGCGCTAGTCATGCCACTCCGACTGCAATGGTTGCTCCCTGGGCCTGGAAAGGGCTTGCGCCCATGGGACAGTTAGTGAGACGCCACACTCTAGTGTCCTGCAACCGAAATACGTGGAAGGATTGCTCCAGGCGAGACCGTTATTGGATAACCATTCCGAACTCGATTCGGAATCCAGGTGGGGTGGGGGAAGTGGATTCCGGCTTGCGCCGGAATGGTGATTTGCGGAAGACCCATGGTTAGAACCACCGGAATCACTCA
>Ga0180433_10001267_pt1 | contig 42436 bp, 42 predicted proteins | sample SS_ome_8_FD_132980 | JGI IMG/M metagenome (GOLD analysis project Ga0180433, IMG submission 132980) | Hypersaline lake sediment archaeal communities from the Salton Sea, California, USA - SS_1_D_1 metaG | ecosystem: Environmental > Aquatic > Non-marine Saline and Alkaline > Hypersaline >...
CCCCGCCGCCTCGCAGGCCTCGGCGAGTTCGCCGATCGAGCCGGCCGGCGGGAAGAAGATGTGGATCGCGTCGACGCCCATCTGAACCCACGTGAGTGCAGCGTCGATGACCTTCTGCATGTCGCCCCCGCCGTCGACAGTGAGGATGTCCCAGCCCTTCTCGTCGCAGACCTTCGCCCATTCATTGGCCATTCGGGTGGGGCACGGACTCGACAGGCCCTGTGCTCCGACGCCGATCGTGCGTTCGGCACCCCAAGCGGCCAACGGCAGAAGAGCGATCAACCCAAGCGCGAGAACGGCTTTGGTCTTGTTCCAACGCATTGCGCACCTCCTTGGTTTGCCTCCTCATCGATGGTGTCTCACCTACCCTCATTTCTCGTGCGTCGATTCTATGAGCCTCCCCATCACCTCCTCTTAGACTTTGTTTGTGGAATCGGCGTTAGCTCTCATCCTGCCTCAGCATCTCGTGGATCGGAGAGACCTGCCTGTAGGCCTCGTGGAAGACCTCCACGAGCCTCCTGTAGACTCGCGACGCAGACGGGTCGGGGGAAACGCGATCCTCGATCTCGACCATACGCTCCGCCGCGCTCCGAAAATCGTCGTAGCGCCCGAGCGCAACGTACGCTGTCATCGCAGCACCGAGGCAGTTCGCCTCCTGCGACGCAGCGAGCGTCGCGACCGGTTTGTCGATCGCGCTCGCCAGGATCTCAAGCCATGTCCGGCTCTTCGCGCCTCCGCCAACGACGCGGAGCTCCTCGATCGGAACTCGGACGCCTTTCTCCAGTGCGCGACAGAGAAGCGCAATGTTCAGGCTGATCCCCTCGAGGACGGCACGAAGGACGTCGCCGCGCCGGTGCCCGAGCTCCAGTCCCAGGAGCGCTCCCCGCGTGTTCAGATCGTGGAACGGCGCGCCCCCGCCCCGCATGTGCGGGAGGAAGAGGAGACCGTTTGCCCCCGGCGGGGCCGATGCCGCCTCGCCGTCCATCGCGTCGAACGGACTGGATCCAGCGCTCTCGGCGTCGCGAGCCTCCGAGACGCAGATCTGATCCTTGAACCACTCGTGTACGATGCCAGCGGAGTACGTCGCGAGCTGACTGACGACCATGTCGGGCACCAGATGGCAGAGATTGAACGGCCGCATGGTCACATCGAAGACGCCGCGCTGCCCGGCAACGGCCACCCACGAAGCGGAGCCGATGTAGTTGTAGGCCGTCCCCGCGGTCACGACACCGGCGCCGACCGCGGCGCAGGGAACGTCGCCGCCGCCGAGAACTACGGGCGTTCCCTCTGCAAGACCGGTCACGGCCGCCGCTTCGCGGCTGATACGGCCGACCACGACATCGCTTCGAAGGATCTCCTCGGGAAGCTTGCGCAGGTCGAGGTCGAGCGCCTCACCGATCTCGTCGAGCCAACACCGCCGCTCGAGGTCGAGGAGCCCCGTGTTCGATGCATCGGAGTAGTCGGTCACGAAGCGGCCCGTCAGCCAATGCACCAAGTAGTCCTTCGTTCCGAGGAACAAGTGTGTCTTCTTGTACAGGTCCGGCTCGTTCTCCTTGATCCAACGCTGTTTCGCCGCCGGGTACAACGCCAGCTCGAGCCCGCCCCCGGTTTTCCGGTAGAACGCCTCCCATCCGATTCGCTCTTCGATCAGGTCGGCCTGCTCTCGGCTTCGATGGTCGGCCCACAAGAAGACCCGTCGGCGCAGCACCTCTCCGTCGCGGTCGACAGGGATGCAGCCGAGCATGTGACCGCTGAACGACACCGCGGCCAGCTCCTTCGCGTCGACGCCCGCCCGCTCGAGAACCACCGAGGTCGAGCCGATGAACGCTCTCTTCCACTCCTCCGGGTCCTGTTCGGCCCATCCGGGATGCGGGTACTCCGTCGGGTAGGGGAGGTAGTGGCTCGCCAGGACGGCTCCCTCAGGGGTGAAGAGGGTGGCCTTGTTTCCGGTCGTGCCGAAGTCGTGCGCGAGGACCGCCGTCGGGCTGGCCACGTTACGCGCCTCCCTGCGTTTCGGGTCCGCCTGAAGTCCCCGTCTTCTCCGACGGGACGTGAGAGTGAACGGTACTACTGAAGCGCGCCTCCCCGACGATGTGAGAGACGATCGCCTCACAGACGCGTCCGTTCTCGTCGTACGAAAGCCCTGTCAGCACGAACACAGGAGTCAGAATGGGAACGTTGAGGAGCTCCATGACGCCGCGGTCCGCAAGCTCCGCGACTTCGATGCACCGCTTGGACTCAACGATCTTCACTCCATGCACGCGCGCAAGCGTTGCGTAGAGGCTCCCCTGGATGAGCTCCTCGCCTTGCAGCCCCGGGAACAAGTCCGCGGGCAGATAGGAATCGCAAATCATCACGGGTTGACCGTCGATCGATCGCAACCTGCGAAGAAAGACCGCGACCGCATCCAGTGGGTACCCAAGCTGCTGAACACTTAGGGGAATCGATCCCGTCAGGGTTTGCGAGATCACCTCCGTCGCGAGTTTGTGCGGCGGACGGACCGCACCGAGCACGCTGAGAGAATCCGCGAGGAGCGTCAGATCGAGTCGCTGGTTCGAACGGAAGAACGAACCCCGGCCGGGAGTCCGAGTCAGCTGCTCTTGCTCGACGAAGCCGCGAATCGCGCGGGCCGCGGTCGGTCGACTCACACCGAAGACCCTCGCGACGAGCTGCTCGGGAGGCAACCTGTCGTCTGTCGCGAGATCCTGCTGATGGGCAAACTGCCGCAGGATGCGGAAAAGCTGATGGTGGAGCGGAATCGGCGAGTTCGGGTCAAGGCTGACCGCGGCCGCCAACTCACGCAACTTGCTTTCCAGGCTTCTCGCTCGATCGGCGCCCGTCACCGTTGTCGACATGAAAACCAGTATGGCACACAACGACAAATTTGTCAATACTTTGTGGCTAAATATTGTTCGTATGAGTTGACAATTCAGGCCCTTGCGCCTACACTGAGCAGCCACTGGACGGAAGGAGGTCCCTGTGCTAGTCCGTTTCTCGTACTCACTCACTCCGGATCAGCTTGTCATGCCTGGTCCGATTGATCCTCCCAAAGTGATCCCCAGGTCCCGGATGATCGACAAGCCGTCCGGCGGAGCGGACGATGTTCGCTGGGGTTCGTACAACAACACGAGCTTCGCGCGGATGTTCGTCCATTCCGGAACGCACATGGACGTCAACTTCCACGTCGATCCGGACGGACACCGCCTCGGCGCATTCGAGCTGGAGGACTTCGTCTCGGAGCGTCCGATCCTTCTCGAGATTCCGAAGGGAGACATGGAGGAGATCACCGTCGAGGAGCTCAAGGCGCACGACGAGGAGCTCCGCGAAGCCGACTTCCTGTTCGTCTACACCGGGTACTCGACGCACCGGCAGAGCGATCCGGACCGGTACCTGGTGAAGCAGCCGGGTTTCTCCGTCGTCGCTGCCGAGTACCTCATGGAAGCGTTCGAGCTGAAGGGCGTCTGCGTCGATCTGATGGGGATCGAGAACATCGGACGCGCGAAGACGCTCGATCCGCAGTTCCCGGTGCACAAGGCGTTCCTCACGGCCGGACGCAAGTTCTATCTGGTCGAGGACGCGAACCTGAAGCCCCTCACGGGGAAGAGGCTACTCAGGTCCTACGCGATTCCTCTTCTTCTGCCGGAGGCCGAAGGGATGATGATCACGGGATTCGCCGACGTCGGAGAGGGGAACGCATGAGACTCGAGCACTTCGGGCTCTACGCCCGCGACCCGGAGGCGCTGGCAAAATGGTACGAGAAGTGCGTCGGACTGCGGGTCGTCCGCTGCCTGGAGAAGGAGGGGCGTCCGCCTGTCTACTTCCTCGCCGGAGCGGGCGATGCCGAGATCGAGATCCTTCCGACGGAAGAACCTCGCGTCGATCGAGACCTGACGGCGCCGGGGTTCAGTCACCTGGGTTTCGTCGTGGAAGACTTCGACAGCGAGCAGAGGCGTCTCGCCGCAGAGGAGATCCCGCTTCGCGGCGTCCGGGAGACGAGCAACGGATGGCGGATCGGGTACTTCGAGGATCCAGAAGGGAACCGAATCGAGATCGTACATCGGCCGTAGTCGGCCCCGGAGCCTGAAGCAGGATCGACGTGCGAGCTCTACATCGAGGAGCGACAAGGTGATCAGGCTGTGAGAAGCGAACCGCTCGCCCCGCCGGGTGCTCTGGTCATCCGCCCCGAGAACTGCCGGGGCTGCCGGAGCTGCCAGCTGGCGTGCTCCTTCGAGAAGACGGGATCGTTCAATCCGGGTCACTCCATGATCGTGATGGAGCGGGATCTGAAGCACGGACGGACGGCGCCGATGATCAAGCCGATCGGTTGCGACCTTTGCGGCGGAGATCCTGCCTGTGCGAGGGCCTGCAAGTACGGAGCCATCACCTACGAGAAGGGGCCGAGCGAAGACAAGATCGCCGTGCGGCCATCGGGCAAGGAGAAGAGAGCATGACGCGTCCGACCAGCTGGATCGTGCGGGTCGACCTCTCGACGGGAACGGTGGAGCGAGAGGCAGTCGATGACGCGCTTCAGCAGGCCTATCTCGGGGGTGCTGGCGTCGGCTGGCGCCTGATGGCGGACGCCCTTCGTCCGGGCATCGATCCCTTCTCGCCGGAGAACGTCATCTGCATCAACCCCGGCGTCCTCGTCGGCACGCTGACACCGGGAACGCCGAAGACGACGGTCATCACCAAGTTCCCTGCGCTGGCATCGGAGGACGGCAAGCACTTCATCGGAGCTTGCACGGCCGGTGGACGCTACTTGGGGATCGCGTTGAAACGGGCCGGCTGCCACCATCTCCTGATCACGGGGAAGGCGCCGCGCCGTTCGTATCTCAGAATCCGCGATCGGTCGATCGAACTGGTCGACGCCGAGGAGCACTGGGGCCGCGGCATCGAAGACGTGATGATCGATCTCGTCGAACGAGAGGGGCCCGAGTCGGGGACGATCGTCATCGGCACGTCGGGGGAGAACCTCGTTCACCACGCCCTCACGATCGTGGACCGCACGAACTCGCTCGGCCGCGGCGGCCTCGGTGCCGTCATGGGATCGAAGAATCTGAAGGCGATCGTCGTCAACGGGACCGGCGGGGTTGATCCGGCCGACCCGGACACGTTCATCGCCGCCTCCGAGCGAATGCGTGAGAGCGTCATGCAGTGGCCGCGCAGGGAGCATTGGATCGACCTCGGGCTCGCCGCCGGCTGGGACACGTTCAAGCATACGCAGTATCCGGGCATCTGGCCGAAGGATCGATGGGACGAGCTGTACGGCGAGAAGACGCGGACGGAAACCGTCGAGAACGTCATCGGTTGCAACTCGTGCATCCTCGGCTGCCGCCTCCGCTGGCAGACAAAGGGCGGGGAATTCGACGGAGAAGTGGGTTTCGGTTCGCCGTTCAGCAAGAGCGCGACCTCCGGCATGCTCCTCGGGGTCGAGGATTTCCGCAAGGTGATCCACCTCGTTGCCGATGCCAATGCGAGGACCGGCATCGACTTCTACACGACGACGAGAATGATCGATTTCGTCACCAAGATGTACGAGATCGGGCGGCTGACGTCGGCTCAGACGGGCGGGCTCGAGCTGTCCCGGAACTACGAGACCTACGAGAAGCTCTACGAGATGACCGTCCATCGGGAGGGGTTCGGCGATGTCCTCGCCGACGGCTGGATGCGCCTGAAGCGAGACTTCGGGTTGGATCCGCAGGAGTACTGGTACGCCGGGATCTGCAAGGGCGTCGACTTCATCTACGATGCTCGTCCCTCGAACTTCCATCCGCTGATGATGACCTTCACAACGCGGCCGAGGCCGCACCACGGCGGCTCGCACACGCGGACGAACAGCCGGAACAAGACGATCGAACAGATCCGCGAGCAGGTCGAGCGATGGGGCTTGGCAAAGGAAACGATCGACCGGATTTTCACCGAGTCGGAGTACAGCGGGAAGTTCAACGTCGGCCGGTACACCCGGTACATGGAGGACATGATGCGCGTCAAAAACGCGATCGGTCTGTGCACGATCTACACGTACCAAGGACTCCTCTTCGGCAATGACATCGCCGAGCTGTACTCTGCGGCGACCGGGCAGGAGGTGACCGCGCTGGGCATGGTCGAGTGCGGTGAGCGGATCAACAACGTCGCGAAGATGATGAACGTCCGCGAGGGGTTCAGCCGCGTCGACGACGCGATCCCCGAGGTCTGGTTCCGCCCGATGGACACACCGGAGGGGAGAATCGAGATGCAGGACTATTACCAGACCAGGACCCTGACCAAGCAGGACACGGACCGCATCCTCGACGATTACTACGAAGAGCGCGGCTGGAACCCGGGAAGCGGCACGCCGATCCCCGAGCGGCTCGATGCGTTAGGGCTCGGATTCCTCGCCGCGGAGGCACGAGGGAACGCGTAGCGCTCCACCGGAGACCGAACACCACACACTACTAAGGAGGAACTACGATGGAACTGAAGATCACGGGAATCGTCCCGCCCCTGCTGACGGCGTTTGACCAGGACGGCGCGTTCGACGAGAAGGCACAACGCGAGATCGTCTCCTTCCTCGTCGACAAGGTCCAGGGATTCTACCCCTGCGGCACGTACGGTTCGGGACCGCTCATGAGCGTCGACGAGCGGAAGCGCGTCGCCGAGGTCGTCATCGACGAGGTCAACGGACGGGTGCCGGTGATCCTCCACGTCGGTGGGCCGACGACCCGCTTCGCGGTCGAGCTGGCGAAGCATGCAGAGAAGGCCGGAGCGGTCGCCGTTGCTTCAGTACCGCCGATCTACTACGGCTTCAAGGAGCCCGAGGTCGAGCGGCACTTCCAGGCGCTCGTCGAAGCGGTCGACGTGCCCGTGTTCGTTTACAACAATCCGAAGACCACGGGCGTGTCGATCTCGGCCGACTTCCTAAATCGGCTCGCGAAGCTCGGTGTTCGAGGCGTGAAGGACTCGAGCTTCGACATCATGGTCTTCTACACCTACCTCTGGAAGGTCGAGCGCGAGGACTTCATCCCGGTCATCGGTACGGAAGCGCTCATCTTCCCGGCCGTCAGCATGGGCGCATTCGCGTCGGTCTCAGGGCTAGCCAACGCGATTCCCGAGCCGGTCGTCGAACTCTTCGAAGCGGTGAAGGCGGGGGATCTCAACAAGGCTCGCCCGCTGCAGAAGAAAGTCTCGGCGATGCGGGACGTCATGCACCTGGCGCCGACCCTGGCAATGATTCAAGCGATCCTCCACAAGCGAGGGGTCAACGCCGGCTACCCACGTCTGCCTTTCGCCCTGCCCGATACGGCACTGGTGGACAAAGCCGTCGAGGGCTTCCGCGCCTTTGGGGTCGACTTCTAAAGGAATCGGGAGGGCATGATGCGTGTGGTCCTGGTCAGCTCTCGCTCGTTCGGGAACGTCGTTACCACAGGAAACGACCTCCTTCAGAACGCTGGGTTCACCGTACACCGGGTTCGCGAGGACGAGCGCCCATTGAACGACGCGAAGCTCGCCTCCATCGTTTCCCGTGAGCACCCGGAGGTACTCATCCCAGGGGCTGAACCGCTGCCGGAGTCCGTCCTTGCAGCGTCCGAGGACCTACGCATGGTCATGAAACACGGCGTCGGAGTCGACAACATCGACCTCGACGCCGCGACCTCCCATCGGATTGCCGTCGCCAACGCCCCCGGGACGAACACGGAAGCCGTCGCGGACCTCGCCGTCGGTCTCATGTTGTCGCTATTGCGCCGTATCTGCACGGCGAATGCGTCCACCCGCAGTGGGGCATGGGAGCGCTACATGGGACACGAGCTCGGCGCATCCGTCGTCGGAATCGTCGGAACGGGGAGGATCGGCGCGGCCGTCGCACGGCGCGCCTGCGCCTTCGGAGCTTCGCTCATCGGCTACGACGTCGTGGAGAACGAGCCGCTGAAGGCCGAGTGCGGGCTTCGCTACGTCCCGCTGGACCAGTTGCTCCGAGAGGCGGACATCGTGACCCTCCACGCACCCCTCCTTCCGCAAACAGCGGGGATGATCGGCCGCGAGGAACTGAGCCTGATGAAGAAGTCCTCGTTCCTGATCAACTGCGCTCGAGGGGAGCTCGTCGACGAAGCCGCCCTCTACGAGTCGCTCCGTTCCGAGGGAATTGCCGGTGCTGCGGTCGATGTCTTCGCCACCGAGCCTCCACAAGACAGCCCGCTGCTCGATCTTGAAAACGTGGTCGCAGTCCCACACATCGGCGCGTATACCTACGAGGCAATGGAAGCGATGGATCGACTGTGCGCTCAGACGGTGATCGACGTTCTCGTGAACGGGAAGATCCCGCCGAACGTTCTGAATCCGGAAGCAGCCTAGGCGTGTCGCACCTCCTCCACGCCGAACTGTCCGGGAGTCTTAACGTATGCTATGCCACGCCGAACGGCGATCGACCCGGTTGCCGTGCAATCAAGCCTTCGCAAGAACCGGCGCCACATACCCTGGATCGTTTGTACGAGTGGGTGCCTCATCAAACGCAGAGCTCGCTGCCTCCGAGTCGGGGGAACAGGGGAAGGGTGAGAAGGTTCGGCAGCAGCCGAGGAGGCTCATACGAAGGAAGGGGCCTCCGCTCCTCGAGGCCTTGGTCCGTCCGCCGAGTCCCCAAAACTCACCGGCGAAGGTTCTTGGCACGGTGACGTCAGGTGCACCAGTCCAGTCTCGGAAGACCAGTACACGGTGATCGTAGTACTACCTACAGCGATTCCCCGCGGTCCATCCAGGCGAGCCGGGCCACGTCGGCTTCCTTCCGTCGTTCCAGCAGACCGTACCTGTCAGAGCCCAGAAGCGCTCAGAGCCCCCGGAAGGAGTCGGGACAGCCACTTGCTCCAGCAGCGGAATCGCCGGACGTATCAAATCTCCACCGTTGTCCTCGGAGATCACCCGGCCGGTCTCGAGGTCGGTTCCTTCGACCCTCGTGACGGCAAACAGAACCTCTCTTCCCTTGTGAATGACCCTTCGGAGCCGAAGTCGATTCAACGCGAACGCGTGACGCTCTCTGCCGTTACCCGGCGAGACGAGCCCGTCCAGTGAACTGACCGGAGTCCAGCCGAGCGACGACGCCCTCTCGGTGTCGTCGAGGCTCTTTCGTACGAGCCTGCCATCGGGCCCGCAGACCGTCCCCTCCAGTCCCGTGACGTAGGCCATGCCTGACGCATCCTCATGCATGCACAAGCGAGATACGTAGACCAGCTCGGCCTCGTCCATCCCGGCGTCCATGTAGAGGGCCGCTCCCTGGACCTCCTCCACTCTGGCGATTTCACCGTTGACTACATGCATCTCCGGCGGGTCGTCCAACCGGGGCAGCCGGCTCAGAAGGGCCAAGAACAGAAACAACACGACAATGGTCTGGGCCTTGATCGTCATCACGTGACCGTCACCGATCGAAGCGTATCGCTCGCCCACCCGGTTCGGGACGGAGCACGTCACGCGCCGCCAGGCCATGGGTCGCCGATGAGAAGGACAGGTTCCCCCGCCGTCTTTCTTCCTCCGGCGAGAAGCTCCGACGGATCGAGCCCAATGAAGAGGCGCGCGGCAGTACGGCCCGCGCGCTTAGCTTGCACTTCTTGCTTGCCTACATGGCAACCACGTCTTGCGCCTGAAGCCCCTTCTCTCCCTCCGCCACGACGAATTCCACCTGCTGCCCGTCCTCGAGCGTCCGGTACCCCTCGCCACGAATCGACGTGAAGTGGACGAAGACGTCGTCCCCGTTCTCACGCGTGATGAAACCGTAACCCTTCGTATCGTTGAACCACTTGACGGTCCCGACTTCGCGATCCGCCACCGGCATCGTCCTCCTTATTGCTGGAAGAACTCATCGTAGCAATGCGCTTGCGCGGAGGCGATCGGCGCCGCGTTCCATCGAAAACCCACTGCCGACCTCCAACAACGTCAGCAATGTATCGGGCCCGAAAACGCCTGTCAAGACCCGTCGGCGCGGCGGGCCGGCCGGCCCGGGAGCTCTCGAGTCCAGACAGACGCCCCGTTGAACCACGGCGGGACGACAGCGAAGATCGACACCGATCCGCCCAGGAGGGAACCCGCGATGTCGCCATCCGATCCGCTGACCTCGACCCGCATCCTCAGGACCTGGTGGCCGCTGGCCGCCAGCTGGGTCCTGATGGCCCTCGAAGGGCCGGCGGTCAACATCTTCATCGCCCGCCTCGCCGATCCGACGATCCATCTCGCCGCCTACGGAAGCCTCGTCTTCCCGCTGGCGCTGCTAATCGAGGCCCCGATCGTCATGCTCCTCGCGGCCTCGACCGCGCTGTGCAAGGACCGATCCTCGTATCGGAAGGTCCGCCGATTCATGCACGCGACCAGCGCCACGCTGACGGCGATCCACGCCCTCGTCGCCCTCACTCCGCTGTACGGACTGCTCGTTCGCGGCGTGATCGGCGCGCCCGAGGAAATCGTCGGACCCGGACGAATCGGCTTCCTCATCATGCTCCCCTGGACGTGGGCGATCGCGTATCGCCGGTTCAACCAGGGCGTCCTCATCCGCTTCGGCCATTCGATGACCGTCGGGATCGGCACCGGCGTGCGGCTCCTGCTGGACGGGACTGTTCTCGCAATCGGGTTGGCGCTTGGGTCGATCCCGGGGACGATCGTGGCGACGACGGCAATCATCGCCGGCGTCGTTGGGGAAGCGGTTTACGCCGGCCGCCGCGTCCGCCCGGTCCTTCGCGACGAGCTGCCTGACGCGCCTCGCTCCGGCGAACCGCTGACCTACCGCGCGTTCCTCCGGTTCTACGTCCCGCTCTCGCTGACGTCGCTCATCCTCCTCGGCGCGCGGCCCGTCCTGTCCGCCGCGATCAGCCGGATGCCAAACGCCCTCGACTCCCTGGCCGTCTTCCCGGTCATCACCAGCCTAACCTTCCTCTTTCGCAGTACCGGCGTCGCCTATAGCGAGGTCGTGATCGCGCATCTCGATTCGGAGGACTCCGCCCGGCCGCTTCGCCGGTTCGCCTTCGGACTGGCCGCCGCGGTGACGGTCGGCCTCCTTGCGATCGCCGCGACGCCACTGTCCCGCGTCTGGTTCGGCACGGTCACCGGGCTGTCGGCATCGCTCGTCCGGCTCGCGCGAAACGGCCTCTGGTTCGCGGTGCTCCTGCCAGGCCTGTCGACGCTGCGCAGCTGGCTGCAGGGGATCGTCCTCCACAGTCGCCGGACGCGGTCGGTCACCGAGGCAACGTCGTTCTACTTCGTCCTCCTCGCGGCGATCTTGTGGATCGGCATCGGCTGGAGCCGGTACGGCGGTGTGTACGTCGGGCTGGCGGCGATGACGGTCGGTGAACTGGCCGGGGCCGCGTGGCTCGCGTGGCGGAGCCGCGGCGCGCGGGCCGCGCTGCGGGCGCGGGACGCCGGCTGAGGCTCGCCATTACTTCCCCATCGCGCGTCGGACGCGCTCCACGACGTCGGCCAGGTTCCCCTCCGCGTCGACGACGGTCGCCGTGCCCGGCCCGACGCCGTCCAGCCGGTCGGCGTGTCCCTCGCGGCCGTCCGAGCGGAGGCGGGCCCGCCGCGTCCCGTCCGAAGCCTCCAGCCAGAGGACCCGATCGAAGACCGACCGGTCGACGTACGGCGAGCTGGCGAGGAGCGCCCCTTCGACGAGCAGGACCTCCACCCCGCGCCGCTTCGCGTCCGAGACGAGATCGACGAGACGTTCACCGACCGCCGGATGGACGGTCGCGTCGAGATCCCGCCGAGCCTCGGCGCCCGAGAGCGCGAGGTCCCCAAGCCTCTCACGATCGATCCGTCCGTCGTCGGACAGAATCCCCCGGCCGAACCGCTCGACGAGACGGTCGTGCGTCGGCGTCTCGGGAGCGTACGTCTCCCACGCCACCCGGTCGAGGTCGATCGCCTCGACGCCCTTCCTCCCGGCGAGGGCTCGCGCCACCGCGCTCTTGCCGCAGCCCGGCCGACCGGCCAGTCCGATCACCCTCGTTGCCATGGCCAAACGTTAGTCTTCCAGCACGGCGCGGACAAGCTTGTCTCCCGTCCGGCGATCTCCTACGCTTCGCCGGGACGAGGAGAACAGGGATGAGCGAGATCGTGAAGCGATACTACGACGGGCAAGTCGACACGGAGTGGACGCGCCTGGAGAACCCGTATCGGCGGTTCGAATGGGTCAGTACCCTTCGCTTGATCGACGAATACTTCCCGGCGGCCGGCCACGTCGCCGACATCGGCGGCGGACCGGGGCGGTACGCGGTCGAGCTCCTCCGGCTCGGCTACCGGATCACGCTCGTCGACCTGTCCGACCGGGCGATCGCCTTCGCGCGCGAGAAGCTGGCGGAAATGGCGCTTCGCGCGGAAGAGGTTCGCTGCGGCAACGCGCGGGACCTCGCCGGTCTCGCGACGTCGGGCTTCGACGCGGCGCTCCACCTCGGACCCATGTATCACATCGTCGAGGCCGAAGACCGAAACGCCGCGCTGAGGGAGCTTCATCGGATCCTGAAGCCGGGCTCGCCGGCGATCGTCGGGTTCATCAACCCGTGGGGAGTCCTCCGGTCGGGGCTGACCGAATTCCCCGATCTCTACGCGGACTACGAAACGGTGAACCAGCTGACCGAAACGTTCGTCCAAGAGGGCGAGCAGCGGGCGTTCACCGAGGCCGCGTTCATCACCCCGCCGCAAGCGGTTCGCGAGCTTCGGGACGCCGGGTTCGCCGTCGTGACTCGGGCCGGGGTCGAAGGGTTCGCCTCCGGAGCGCTCGGCCCGGTCACCGAGATCGCAGAGAACGACCCGACGGCGTACGAGGCGATCCGCCGCCTCGTCGGTGAGACGTGCGAGCACCCCGCGTACCGCGATTGCACCGAACATCTTCACGTCGTCGTCCGCTGTTTGAAGTAGGCTTCGCGACGGGCCCGAAGGCCTGAAACCTCCCCGCCGGCGCCGTGTACATGGCGCGAGGTGATCAAGATGAAAACCCTCGCGACTCGCATAGGAATCCTCCTCGTCGTCGGACTGATCGCCGCGTCGGGCCTCGCCGTCGCCCAAGGGAACGTCGCCCCGCTCGGGATCGTCCCCGAGCCGACGCCCCAGCCGCTGACGGTCAACATCTGGACGGACAAGTCGAGCTACATGCTCGAGGAGACGGTCACGATCTTCTTCTCCGTGAGCCAAGCGGCGTTCATCTACGTCTACGACATTCAGCCGGACGGAATCGTGCGGTTGATCTTCCCGAACGCCTACTCGCAAGCGAACTTCGTCTCGGCCGGCACGCACTCGCTGCCGGACGGGCGGTACAAGTTCACCGTCGCACGGCCGACCGGCACGGAGCACCTGCAGATCTTCGCCAGCCCGGTCGACCTCGGACTCGCGCCGCCGTACTTCGGCGAGCCGTTCCCGATGGCCGGCAACAACCCCGGATCGGCCTCCGGTCAGATCCAGGCGCAGATCATGGGGATCGTCCCGGAGCCGGTGTGGGCGACGTCGTGGACGTCGTTCACGATCTACGAGCAGAGCTACAGCTACTATCCGCCGTCCTACTACTTCCCGCCGTTCTGTCCACCGTTCTTCGGATACCCGGGCGGGACGTGGTACTACGAGGGCGGTGAGTGGCACTTCGGCACGCCGAGCAGCGGATGGTACTGGTACTTCGGTCCCGACGGAAGGTGGCACCTTCGGATCGTCTTCCACTTCGGCGGTGACTGACCTCTGAGGACCACGCCTCCTCGGTAACGACGGTCGGGGACCGGCGAGCCGCCGGTCCCCTTTCGTTTGGAACGCGCAGGACAGCGAGCAGCCAGTCCGATTCCGTGGCGGGGCCGTCCGATCACAGCGGCATTTCGTAGATCCGCCACGTCTTGTAGCGCACCCCGCCCATGAACGACGACGCGCGGAGGATCAGTTCGTTGTCCTCGAGAAGGAGCGACGGCTCGCAGGTCTCGTACCCCCTTCGGAGCGCGTGGTCGAGGGCCTCGAGATACAGCACCGCGTCGATTCCGAGCCTCCGGAATCGGGGTCGAACGCCGAAGAACATCAGCCGGGTGCGGGGGATCCGTCTCCGCGTTCTCAGCAGCCGGAGCGCTCGGACCACGTCCAGGTCGGCGAACCGATTCCACCTCGGTCGAAGCGGCACATTCGGGTCGGGGAGCGCGCCGAGGACGGCGGCCAGCTCGCCGTTCACGGACGCGAAGCGGATCAGCCCGGGATCGGCGACGAGTCGAAGACTGTCGGCAATCGTCCCGGCCTCGGCGTCAGTCATCGGAAGGAATCCCCAGTTGTACGCCCACGCCTCGTTGTAGATCTCAACGATCTGATCGACTTCGTTTCGGAGTCGCCGCATGTCGATCGGGCGGGTTTCGATCCGCCGACGCCGCCGGACCGCGGCCGCAACGCGGAGAAGGCGCTCGCTCGCCGGCGCGATCTCGATCCGGTAGGCGTGGTAATCCTTCGCTTTTCTCAAGCCGTACCGCTCGAGATGCTCACCGTAGTACGGCGGATTGTGGGTCAGCTCAACGGTCGGAGGCGCGTTAAACCCGCCGACGAGAATCCCCTGATGCGGCTCGTGGGTCGCGTTTGAGTAGCCACCCGGCCCGCGCATCGTCTTCATCCCGCGGGCCGCGAGCCATTCGCGGCAGCGGTCGAGAAGCCCCGACGTTACGCGGAAGTCCTCACAGACGTCGAAGAACCCGAAGAATCCGATCTTCACGCCGTGATGATCGTTGTAGCGGCGGTTGACCGCGGCGGAGACGCGGCCGAAGAGCGTGCGGCCGTCCCGTGCGACGAAGTGAGTCACTTCGGCCGTTCGATGGTACGGGTGCGCGGGGGTCAGCAACCCGGTGAGCCCGAGCAGACGGCTCCCGAGCATCTCGGCGCGGAGCGGCGGGGTCCAGCACGGGTCTCCCCGGAACAGCGTCCACGGGACGTCGACGAACGCTCGCAAGCGCTTGTCTCCGAGTGGAATCCGGTCGATCGTAATGCCCATGTCACCGCCCAACGCGACGCCAACACGATTATGCCCGAGAAGATCCCGTCGGACGAGCGGGCACCCTGTTGACTTGGGGATCGAAGCGCGGTATCCCTACAGCGTCATGGACGAGCCCGGGCGGGAGGCGAAGCTGCTGCAGTGGGTTCAGCGGCAGGGTGGCGTTTCGCGGCGAAAGGCGCAGGAGCTGATCGAGGCTGGCGAGGTGTCGATCGACGGAGAGTCCGTCCGCGATCCGTTCCTCGTCCTCACGTCGGGGGCGATCGAACGGCTGAGCCTCCGCGGGCATCCCCTGTCGCTCGAGGCCCCGGAGCCCCGCGTTTACCGTTATCACAAGCCGGCCGGTGTCCTGTGCAGCCACGACGATCCCCACTACGGGAACACCGTCGGGCGGATCCTCCGCGCCGAAGGGTTCATCGGCTACAACTGGGGCGGGCGGCTCGATCAGGACGCCGAAGGGCTGATCCTTCTGACCAACGACGGTGGCCTCGTCCACCGTCTGAGCCATCCGCGCTACCAGGTCGAGAAGACGTATCGCGTCTCGGTCGACCGGCTGCCGCGCAAGCCGGTAATGGATCGGATCCTTTCCGAAATGCAGGGCGGGATCGTCGATCAGGGCGACGCGCTTCGGATCCTCTCCGGTCGGGTCGAGGGACGTCCTCCGTACGTTCGGCTCGCTTTGACCGAAGGAAAGAAGCACGAGATCAAGCGGCTGTTCGCCCACTTCGACCTCGCCGTCGTGCGGCTGACGCGGGTGCAGATCGGTCCGATCGGACTCGGCCGACTCGCGCCGGGGTCCATCGAACGCCTCCCCGAGGCCGACGAAGAACGGCTTCGTCGGTCGATCCCCGCGAACCCGTCGGCCCCGAGACCGATTGAACCGGCGAAGAAGCCGCTCCTATAATCCACCCATGCGCGTCGGAATCGGGCAGATCAACCCCCACGTCGGAGCGATCGAGCGGAACCGGGATCGCATCCTTGCCCGCTTGACCGAGGCGCGCGAGCGGCGATGCGACCTCGTCGTGTTTCCCGAGCTGGTCGTCTGCGGCTACGCGCCGCTCGATTCGATGTGGCGGCCCGGATACGCCGAGTCGTGTGAAGAGGCGGTCGAGGCGATTCGCGCCGCCTCGGAAGGAATCGGCGTCGTGCTCGGCTCGATCGGCGCCCGACCGAGGCGCGAGGCGGTCAACCGGTACGATCTCTCGTCTCTGGCGGACGTCGCGGAGACCGAGCTGTTCAACACCGCCGTGCTGATCGAGGACGGACGGGTTCTCGGACGGGCGTCGAAGATCCATCTTCCCTGTTACGACATCTACGACGAAAGCCGGTACTTCTCGCCCGGTCCGGGAACCGAGGTGTTCGGGTTTCGCGGGCGGACGATCGGGATCAGCGTCTGCGAGGACCTGTGGGTCGACGGCGGGCCGACGGAGCTCCAGGCGAGCCTCGGCGCGGAGTGGATCGTCAACCTTTCGGCTTCGCCGTTCTACGTCGGCAAGCAGGCGATCCGGCACCGGCTAATCCGACAGCGGGCGGTGGAAAACGGGGTCGGCATCGTCTACGTCAACCTCGTCGGCGGGCAGGACGACGTCGTCTTCGACGGAGCCAGCTTCATCGTTGATGCGGACGGTCGACTCGTGTTTCAGGCCCCGGCGTTCACCGAGGGCCTCTACGTCGCCGATCTCTCCGATCCACCCCGAGGCGCGCCCGTGGCACCGAACGAAACCGCCGAGTTGCGCTCGGCCCTCGTCCTCGGAATCCGCGACTACGTTTCGAAGAACGGCTTCTCGTCCGTCATCGTCGGTCTCTCCGGTGGGGTCGACTCCGCCCTCGTCACGGCCCTCGCCGTCGAGGCGCTCGGGCCGAAGCAGGTGACGGCCGTCTATCTGCCGAGCGAGTTCTCGTCGGAGGAAAGCAGGAAGGACGCGCGTGAGATCGCTCGCTCCCTCGCGATCGACCTACTGGAGATCCCGATGTCCGACATCCACCAAGCGCTTCGCGACGCCCTTCCCGACACGCCGACAGGCCTCGCCGACGAGAACCTCCAACCGCGCGTCCGCGCCACGATCTGGATGGCCCTCGCCAATCAGCGGAACGCCCTCGTTCTCTGCGCCGGGAACAAATCGGAGATCGCCATGGGGTACAACACGCTCTACGGTGACACGACCGGCGCCCTCGCGCCGATCGCCGACCTGTACAAGACCGACGTCTATCGGCTCGCCGCGTCGCTCGGTGACCGAATCCCGAAGCGCGTCCAGAAGCGCCCCCCCGCGGCCGAACTACGGGCGGATCACCGCGACGAGGACGATCTACCGCCGTACGCCGAGCTCGATCCGCTCCTCGCGAAGGTGATCGAGGCCAACATGTCTCGGACGCAGCTGATCGGAGCGGGCTTCGATCCGGACCTCGTCGACCGCGTCCTCCCTCGCTACTACGCGAGCGAATACAAGCGCCGACAGCTCCCGCCGGGGATCAAGGTGACGCCGAAGGCGTTCGGCGTCGGGCGGAAGATGCCGATCACGAACGCGTACCGCGATTAGCCAAACGCAGGCCCCGGTGATCGTACCGGGGCCCGTCGCGAAGCCGACGATCCTTTCTACTCGACCGCGATCTCGATCGGCTTCTCCTTCTCCTTGATCGACTCCTTCATCGGCGCGGTGACGATGAGGATCCCGTCCTCGAACCGGGCCTTGATCTCGTCCTTCTCGATCAAGTCGGACGGGAGCGGGAAGCACCGCTGGAATCGTCCGTACCGGCGTCCGATCCGGAAGTAGTTCTCCCGGTCGATCTCCTCGTTTCGCTTCACCTCGCCGGCGATCGTCAGTTGGTCGTCCTCCACCTTGATGGAGAGCTCCTCCTTCTTCACGCCGGGCAGTTCGGTCTCGAAGACCAAGCTCTTCTCCTTCTCGTACACGTCGGTTCGCCCGAAGCTCGGTGCAACATCGAACCCGACGCGATCGAAGTCGTGGAAGAACTCATCGACGAGGCGCGAAAGATTGCTCTCGAGGAGGAACGGCCTACGCCCTACGGTTGGAAGTCTCCTGATCATCCTGAATCCTCCTTCTGGATCCTGATTAGCAATCTCATAATGAGACTGCTAAATAGCAGTCTAATACATTGACTGCCAGTTGTCAAGTCGGCGTCGAAACGGTAGAATCGAAGCATGCTTCGTAAGCTCGCGATCGCGCCGATCCGGTTCTACCAGCGGTGTGTCTCCCCGTGGCTTCCGCGACGGTGCCGGTTCGTGCCGACCTGTTCGGAGTACGCGATCCTCGCCATCCGCAAGCACGGCGTCCTCCGCGGCTCGTGGCTCGCCGTACGTCGGATCCTGAAGTGCCACCCGTTTCATCCCGGAGGGTACGACCCGGTGCCGTAGGGCGCGTTCGCTGCCGGTCAGCGCGGAAGCCGTTGCGATATACACCGGTCGGTGTTGGCGAGAGCCACGGAATCGCGTATTGAGTCTTTGTGAATAACCCTGCTCGGCCGTCGCCGGCGCTTCATCACCAAGCGGAGCGTCGGGAGGGCCGTGAGGCGGATCGAACCCGGCTGCAAAACGAGCTGACCGATGTGGAGGAGCGACCCGCGAAGCTCGACGAGTAGATGGACAGAAGAGGGACGTCGCCCTCCCCTCATCCTCCTCCGGGCGGAGGTCAAGGGATCGCCGGTGCGGCCGGCCTCACCGATCGGCGGTGAACTCCTCCCAAATCCGCTCGGCGAAGCCGTCCTCCGTCAGGACGTCGACCACCGTCATCGCCATCGCCTTGGCCGCAGCGAGCATCGCGACGTACCCGCGCTCCGAATCGGATGCCTCGGCGAACTCACGCGAGTGCCCGGCGACGTCGTCCTCGCAGATCTGCACGTAGGGATGGATCCCGGGAACGGCCTGGCTGACGTCGCCCATGTCGGTCGACCCCATCGACTTGTCCTTCGGCGGGTTGTACGGAATCCCGCACGCCTCGAGGTGCTCCAGGAACCGTTCGCCGAGGAGCTTGTTCGGCTTCATCGCCTGGTACGCGTGACCGACGAGGCCGAACTCGAGCCGTGCCCCGGTCGCGAGCGCGGCCCCTTCGGCACATTTCCGAAGCTTCTCCAACAGCTCGTCGCGGTACTCGTTCTCCTGCGCCCGGACGTAGAACTCGGCCGAGGCGTACTCGGGCACGATGTTCGGCTTGGCGCCGCCGTTGGCGATGATCCCGTGAATCCGGGCGCCGTCCTTGATGTGCTGGCGCATCGCGTTGATCCCGTTGAACGTCTGGATGACCGCGTCGAGCGCGTTGATTCCCTTTTCCGGGCTCCCCGATGCGTGCGACGGTTTCCCGTGGAACTCGATCTTCACCTCAGTGATGGCGAGGCTTCCCCGACCGATGGTCGTGTTCGCCGACGGGTGGTACATGATCGCCGCGTCGACCCCTTCGAACAGGCCGGCGTCGATCATTGCCACCTTCCCCCCGCCCCCTTCCTCGGCGGGCGTCCCGAGGAACAGCAGCCGGCCCGGCAGCTCGGACTTGATCGAACCGACGGCCAGGGCCGCCCCCAGCCCGCCGGCGGCGATCAGATTGTGTCCGCACGCGTGTCCGATCTCGGGCAACGCGTCGTACTCCCCGAGGATCGCCACCGTCGGTCCCTCGCTCGCGACGGGATGAACGGCGCGGATCGCCGTCTCCATTCCGGCGACGCCGCGCTCGACCTCGAACCCGGCCTCCTCCAGCTCGTCCGCGAGCCGCCTCGACGCGCGGAGCTCTTCGAACTTCACCTCCGGGTGATCGAAGATGTCTTTCCCGACGTCGCGCAGCCGCTCCTCCATCCGATCGATCGCCTCGCTGACCTTCGTCGTCCAGTCGCTCATTCGGCCTCCTTGCCGTCTCCGGGCCGGTCATTCGGCCACGCGTTCCGCAACGTCGCTTCGACCAGCCGGTCGAGCGCGTCGATCCACGGGATCTCCATTCCGTCCCCGCGGACGAGCGAGATCTCCGTGCAACCGGCGATCAGCGCCTCCGCTCCGTCGTGCTCGAGCCGTCGGACGATCGTCGCGATCGACTCCTCGACGGACCGAGGATCCTCCCCCCGCTTGATTCCCGCGATCGCTTCCATGATGGCGCGCTGGTCGGTGGAGTTCGGGAGCGCGAGCCGGATCCCGCGAGCCTCACAGGCCTCCTGATACAGTTTCGCTCGGATTGTACCGTCGGTCGCCAGCAGGCCGACCGTCGGTCGGTCGATCGTCTTGACCGTCTCTCCGACCATGTCGAGAACCGGAACCGAGACCGCCGCACGAATCTCCCCGATGTAGACGTGGGCCGTGTTGCACGGCATGACGAGGAGGTCGGCGCCCGCCGTCTCGAGCCGGCGGGCCATCGCCTGCAGGCGCGGAGCCGGGCTCGGCCCGCGTCGGAGGATCGCGTCGGTCCGGTCCGGCACGGACGGGTCGTCGTCGATCAAGACGTGAAGATGCTCCTGTTCGATCCCGGCCGGCGTCGCCGCGACGAGCCGACGGAAGAACTCGACCGTCGCCGCCGGTCCCATCCCGCCGAGCACGCCGACGATCCCGCCCGCTCTCATTCGATGCCCCGCTTCCCGGTCCGCCGACGATCCATGTCGGACAGATTAGGCGACCGCCCCCGGCGGATCAATCGGCGGCACGTGCGGCCGACCGTCCCTCGATGTAGACTCCGGCACCGCAAAGGAGGTCCGATGCAGATCGGGAAGCTCGACCGGATCCCTCTCGGGACGTTCCCGACGCCGATCCACGAGCTGAGGAACCTCGGCGAGCAACTCGGGGGACCGCGACTGTTCCTCAAGCGCGACGACCTGACCGGACTCGGGCTCGGCGGCAACAAGCTCCGGAAGCTCGAGTACGCGTTTGCCGAGGCGCGCGCGCTGGGCGCCACCAGCGTCATCACCATCGGCGGGCCGCAGAGCAATCACACCCGACTGACCACGGCGGCGGCGAACCGCCTCGGCCTCAAGACGATCCTCGTCCTCCGCGGGGACGAGCCTCCCGTCGCGACCGGGAACCTGTTGATCGATAGGATCCTCGGCGCGGCCGAGATCCACTTCGTCGGCGGCGACGGCTACCCGAGCAAGAGCGAGCTCGACCGGATCGCCGGCGACAAGGCGGCGGAGATCGCCGCCCGACTGGAGGCCGAGGGAGAGACGCCGTACGTCATCCCGAACGGCTGCAAGGCGATTCACGGTGCGCTCGGATACGCGGGCTGCGTCCTCGAAACGGTGTCGCAGCTTCGCGACGTGCGCCTCGCGCCCGACGCGATCCTGTCCGCCGTGGGGACGTCGAGCACCCTGACCGGGCTGATCCTCGGCTCGCACCTGTACGCGCGTGGTGAGATCGGCGTGATCGGGATCTCCGTCGCGAGTGCGAGCGACGCGCTCGCTCCGCGCGTCGGCGCACAGCTCGACGAAGCGGTCGCCCGGCTCGGGCTCGATCTCGCGATCCCGCGGTCGTCGATCGAGATCCTCGATGATTACGTCGGGGCCGGGTACGGCATCCCGACCGACGGGATGAAGGCAGCCGTCCTGCTCACGGCGCGGACCGAGGGGATCGTCCTCGATCCGGTCTACACCGGGAAGGCGATGTCCGGGCTGATCGATCTGGTGCGAAAGCGGCGCTTCACCGAGCGCGATGTCGTCGTCCTCCTCCACACGGGGGGGATCCCCGGCCTGTTCGCCGATACCCAGTTCGAGACGTTCCAGGCCGTCTGATTCCGGCGCATCAACGGACGAGCGGAGGAGCGTCGCTCCCCCGCCCATCGGCACCGGGTGGTGCTAGCTGTCTGCTCGATGATGATGCCACATGACCCATAATCTTAGTGGGTCATGTGACCAAACGAGATGGGACATTCGACACCGGCGAACCGAGTTTGTCGCGGCCGTCCCGCCTACCCGCCGTCCTGCCGCAGGTGCGCGTCGATCGCTGCGGCGGCGCGCTTTCCGGCGCCCATCGCCTCGATGACCGTCGCGGCACCGGTGACGATGTCGCCGCCGGCGAAGACGCCTGGCTTGCTCGTCCGCCCGGTCTCCGGATCGGCGACGATGTTCCCCCATGGGTTCAGCTCGAGATCGCTCGTCGTCTGCGGGATGAGCGGATGCGGCCCGTTGCCGATCGCGATCACGACCGTGTCGGCCTCGATCAAGAACTCCGAGCCCTCGATCGGTACCGGGCGGCGGCGGCCTGTCTCGTCCGGCTCGCCGAGCTCCATCCGCACACACCGCATCCCCTTCAACCGCCCGTCCTCTCCGATCAGCTCGACCGGGTTGCTGAGAAGCTGGAACCGGATTCCCTCTTCCTTGGCGTGGTGAACTTCCTCGGCGCGCGCCGGAAGCTCCTCCTCGCTGCGGCGGTAGACGATGATCGACTCCCGCGCTCCGAGACGGAGCGCGGTCCGTGAGGAATCCATCGCCACGTTCCCTCCGCCGACGGTGACGACGCGCTCGCCGATCTTGATCGGCGTGTCGTATTCGGGGAACCGATAGGCGCGCATCAGGTTCGTCCGCGTGAGGAACTCGTTCGCCGAATAGACGCCGTTCAGGTTCTCGCCCGGGACGCCGAGAAACCGGGGCAGGCCAGCGCCGGTACCGATGAAGACCGCGTCGTATCCGTTCCCCAGGAGCTCATCGACCGTGCAGATCCGGCCGATGACCTTGTTGACCAGGATCTCGACGCCCATCCGACAGAGGGCCTCGACCTCCCGCTTGACGATCGCCTTCGGAAGACGAAACTCGGGGATCCCGTACATCAGCACGCCGCCGGCCTCGTGCAGCAGCTCGAACACGGTCACGGCGTGCCCGCGCTTCCGAAGCTCACCCGCCGCGGTCAGACCCGCGGGACCGGCGCCGATCACCGCAACGCGCCGTCCCGTGTCGGGCGCGACGTCCGGGCAGCACGGCTCGTGCTCCGCTTCCCAGGTCGCGCAGAAGCGTTCCAACCGGCCGATCGCCACCGGCTCGAACCGGACGCCGAGCGTGCAGACGCCCTGGCATTGGTTCTCCTGCGGGCAGACGCGGCCGCAGACCGCCGGTAGGTCGTTCGCCGCCTTGATCGTGGCGATCGCCTCGGCGAACTGCCGGCGCTTGACCTGCTCGATGAACCGCGGGATGTCGATTCCCACCGGACAGCCTTCGACGCACGGGGCCGTTTTGCACTGGAGACAGCGCTCCGCCTCCCGGATCGCCTCCTCCTCAGTGTATCCGTAGGGGACCTCGGAGAAGTTGTGAATCCTCTCCTTCGGCGGCTGCTCGCGCATCGGGGTCTGCTTCTCGACGATCACTGTCCCGCTCCTTCGCCGGCCTCGGCCAGGTACCGATCGAGCGCACAGGCCTCTTCGTCGGCGTAGTAGTTCTGCCGGGCCATCAACAGATCGAAGTCGACGAGGTGGCCGTCGAACTCGGGCCCGTCGACGCACGCGAACTTGGCGACGCCGCCGACGTCGACGCGGCACCCGCCGCACATCCCGGTCCCGTCGATCATCACCGAGTTGAGGCTGACGATCGTCGGCACGCCGAACTCTCGCGTGATCTCGCTGCAGACCTTCATCATGATCGCCGGGCCGATCGCCCAGACCCGGTCGATCGTGCGTCCCGATGCCAGGATCTCACGCAGCGGGTCGCTGACGAACCCTTTTCCCCCAAACGATCCGTCGTTGGTCATCACGTACAGCTCGTCGCAGACGGCCTGGAACTTCTCGTGGTAGAACATGAGATCACGGCTCCGGTAGCCGATGATCCCGATCACGGTGTTCCCCGCCTCTTTGAGCGCACGTGCGATCGGGTAGACCGGTGCGATTCCCACGCCGCCGCCGACGCAGACGACCGTGCCGTACTTCTCGATCTCCGACGCGGCACCAAGCGGTCCGGCGAAGTCGAGGACGGCGTCGCCGACGTGGAAGCGGTCACCCATCTCCCGGGTGCTCTTCCCCACTTCCTGCACGACGAGCGTGACGTCACCGCTCTCCGGATCGCATTCGACGATCGTCAGCGGAATCCGCTCGCCGTACTCGTGGAGACGCAAGACGATGAATTGACCCGGCTTTGCTCTCCGCGCGACCTCGGGGGCGCGGATCACGTATTCCCGGATCGCCGGACCGAGGGTCTCTTTGCTCAGGATTTCGTACACGTCGCCAAAGCCTCCGATCAGACAATCGCCGGCCCGCCGCGGCCGACACCGAATTATCCCTGCCTCGCCCGCCCTTCTCAAACCCTGCGCGTTCGGCGCGTCCGGCGTACAATCCGGCCGTTTTGGACACGCGTTACTACGTGGAGAGCGACGGCCGCATCTACCTCGTACAGCGGGGCGAGGTCCTCGATCTCCCGTTTCCCGACGAGATCCCGTTCGACGTCGACCCGATCGCGCGTCTCCACGCCTCCGAGCCGGTCTGGTTCTGCGCCCCGCGCCTCGAAAGGCACCCGAACGAGTGGCCGAGCAAGGACGACGTCCCCACGATCGAGGACATCACTCCGCTCGTGCGCGAAGCCGTGCACGCGACGATGCCGCGCGTCGTGGTCGAGGGCGTCTGTCTCCGCGACGGCCGCGTCCTGTTGGTGAAGGGGAGCCGGGGTCTGACCGTGGATCGGTGGACCCTCCCCGGCGGGTTCCTCCGTTTCGGGGAGAGCCCCCGGGACGGCGTGCTGCGCGAAGTTCGCGAGGAAGTCGGCGTCGACGCGTCGGTCGAGGAACTCATCGATGCCCGCTCCAAGCTCGGGCAGCACACCCGTCTGCATTGGGTGATGCTCTTTTACCGTGTCCGTATCGACGGCGTGCCGGCGCCGAACCCGGACGAGATCGCCGAGGCACGGTTCGTCGAGATCGCCGAGGCACGGGAGCTCGTTTCGGACGAGCTGATGTGTAACGCGATCGAGAGGATCTCTCGACTCACGTAGCCCCCAAACTCACCTAGAGCAGCTCCATCTGAATCGACAGCTTGACGTCGACGTTCCACTCCAGGTAGTACGGGCGGTGCTCGAGCGTCACGCCGAGAACGACGTCGGCCGTTTCGACCGGCGTCAGATGGAGATCGAACGACAGGTTGTGGATATCGGTCGGTTCGCCGACCCACGTCTCGCGCGAGAAGTCGTACGCAGCGGCGAGATTGAGGAAGTCCGCAATCAGGAAATCGTACGCGACCGTAACGTCGACCCGGTTCGTCTCGAGGAGATCCGGCGGTCCGGAGAACGATCCCTGGACGAGAAACTGCACCTGCGGGGTGGCCGTGAACGCGTAGTTGAACGCACCGGTGATCAGCAGATCCGTCCCGCCGCCGGACGGATCGAGAAGCGCGTAGCCGAGACCGAACTTCAGATCCCAGCCGCAGTAGCGCGAGAACCCTCGTTCCTGGATGAACTGCGTGATCTCCGAGATGTCGAGTGCATCGAGCCCGCCGGTCCGGACCAGCCCGGACCCCTCGATGATCTCCTGGACGACGGCGAGGAGATCGGCGAGCGAGTCGTAGGTGGCGGCACTGCCGATCTCACGGGCGATGATCTGCTGATCGACGGGATGGAGATGATCGGTGAGGCTCCCTCGCTTCACCAGGTACTCGTCGATCCGTACCGCCTTCGCCAACGGCGTCACGTCGGTGAACCGTCCGTACCCGAGACCGGCGTTGAACGACAGACCGATCGCTTCGAACGACGACGAACTGCGGGCGCTCGCGCCGGCGTAGGCAAAGTACGCGTCCTCGGACGAGAAGTAGCGCTTGTAGTTGCCGTCGGCAACGGTGGAGAACGTCGAGATGTCGACCGTCGAGATGAGCATCTCGGTCTCGATCGAGACGTCGTACCCGAACTCCGGCGTGTCGTAGAGCCGAACGTACTCGGTCCCAAACAGGCCGTCGTTGACGTCGAAGCTCTCGAGCCCGTACGGATTGTTGTGATACTGGTACGAGAAGCTGAGCAATAACGACGAGAGATCGGTCAGGGGCGACTGGTACTCGCACAGCGGGATCGAGAGGCCCGCAACGCTCACGCCGACGACAAACACCCACGACAGGAAGAACCGCCGTCGCATCGCGATCACCTCACTCGAACCGTAGATCGGACTGCGGAAGCGCTCAACCGAATCGTTCCCCCGCCGAGGTGCGGTATGTCCCGGAGAACGAACCGGTGGATCGCCTAGGTGACGTCGCCGAACAGCGACAGTTGCAGCTCGCGCGTCTCGCTCAAGCTCGCGACACCGACACCGATCAAGCGGATCCCCCGATCATCGAGATCGGTCCGATCGCGCAGCAGGTGGACGGCGAGGGCCTCGATCAAGCGTACCGAGTCGGTCCCCGAACCGAGCCGTGTCTGACGGGTGATCGTCCGAAAATCGGGGTATCGAACCTTGATCCGCACCGTCCGACAGACGAGCGATTCGCGCCGCAGCTGCGAGACGACGGCGCGCGTCAGCCGCCGCGCTTCCTTCTCGATCTCCGCCGTCTCGACCACGTCGAACGGAAAGGTCACCTCGCGCGAAATCGATTTGGACTCCGTCTCGCCCTGCAGCGGCGTCTCGTCGATCCCGCACGCCAGCCGTTGGAGGCGTCGCCCGTTGCTGCCGAATTCGCGGACGAGAAGCTCCAGCGGCGCGCGGCGGAGGTCGCCGATCCGGAGGAGGCCGAGGCCGCTCAACCGCCGCTCGGTGACCACTCCCACCCCCCACAGCCTGTCGATCGGAAGAGGATCGAGCAGCTCCTGCACCCCGTCCGGCTCGATCACCAGGAACCCGTCCGGCTTGTTCAGTTCGGACGCCAGCTTCGCCAAGAAGCGATTCGGGGCCAAACCGACCGAGCAGGTCAGCTTCGTCTCGCTCTGAACGCGGCGCTTGATCTCCCGAGCGACCGCCTCCGCCTCGTCCGGACTCCGTCCGTGCCGCGAGAGGTCGAAGAACGCCTCATCGAGCGAGACCGTCTCGACCACCGAGGAATGACGACGGAGGATCCCGCGCACGACATCCGAGATCTCCTTGTACCGTGAGAACCGCGGCGAGAGGTAGATTCCGCCCGGACATCGCCTCCGCGCGACGGCCATCGGCATCGCGCTGTGAACGCCGAACGCTCGCGCCTCGTACGACGCGGTCGAGACGACCCCGCGGGGGCCGAGCCCACCGACGATGACCGGCTTCCCGCGGTACTCTGCCCGATTGAGCTGCTCGACGGAAGCGAAGAACGCGTCCATGTCGAGGTGACCGATCCGCCGCTGCCCATCCGCCGCCATCAATACACCCCGATCCGCCGCAACCGTTCGGCCACCGCGGGGGCCTTGACGTCGTTGACGATCCGATACGACGCCGGGCCGTAGTCCGGTCCGTGATGAGGGACGCGATCCGGATAGCCGCGCCGCGTGAGCGCGCCGGCGGAGAACGGGATCCGTCCCGCGCTCGCCAGCGCGATCGTCTCGTTCCATCGCCGTTCGTAGTCGGGGCGCCGACCGTCCCTTCGGCGCTGTCCAGCGAGCAGCTCGATCAACCGGCCGACCTCGACGCCCGACCGCTTGCAGGCGGCGAGATGAATCCGGGCCACCCTCCCCTCGGGATCGATCGTCTGCAGCGCTGGCCCGATTGCCCCCGCAGCGTCGTCCGGGAGTCGATCCCACTCCTCGCGGAGGGCGCAGCCGTACCGTTCCGGATCGGCGAGCAGGTGATCCCCTCCGAAGACGGACTGGTAGATCAGCTTCTGGAGGTCCTGCTCGTCCATGCGCGGGTGGCGGGCCCGTTCCGCCTCGATCACGTCGAGGAGGTCGTTCGTGTCGGCCATGAGGGTGAGGATAGAATCGGGCGAAATGCGGATCAAGGGACGCGTGGCGATCACCGGCAGACCGGGGGTGGGGAAGACGACGGCGATCGAGCGGCTGCTCGGGATCCTCCCTCTCTCCGCCGGGGGGATGATCACCAAAGAGATCCGGGTCTGCGGACATCGGGTCGGATTCTCACTCGTCGACGTCGCGACGGGCGAGGAAGGCGTCCTCGCGCACCTGCACCACCGCGACGGACCGAGGGTCGGCCGCTACACGGTCGATCTTCGCTCGCTCTCAGAGATCGGTATCCGCGCGATCCGTCGCGCCGTCGACGAGTGCGACCTCGTGGTCGTCGACGAGATCGCCCCGATGGAGCTCACCTCGCCCGACTTCGTTCCGGCCGTGGAGGAGGCGCTGGCGAGCGACAGGTCGCTGCTGGTCTCCACCCACGCCAACGCCGATCACCCGATCGCCCACAGGGTCCGCCGGGAGCTGTCGCTGTTTAGGGTGAAGCTGAGCAACCGCGACGGACTGGTCGAGGAGATCGCGGCGCACTTCGGGCTCACCGGGTAGCGCCACGCGCGACCGCGCGATTCCGCTACGCGAGATCCCGCAGCCATCCGCGCAGCGCGTGCCGGACGACCGCGAGGAGGACGAGGGCCCCGAGCGTGAACATCACGTGCCCGACATCGAGCCGTGCCACGGCGAACGCGAGCGCGTTCCCCGCCGCCGGGGGGTGCTCGGTGTCGGTGACGACCATCGCGAAGATGGCGAGGCTGACCGCCGCAGCGGCGATCAACCCGATGGCGATCTCGTTGCCCGCTAGTCCGGAGACTGTCCGAATCGGAATCGAGCAGACAAGGCCGATGCTCAGGCAGATCGCGTGCCCGCCGAGCAGATGGCGCGGTTTCGCCGTCTCGTCGTGGGGCATCGCGAACACGATGAACGCGCTCGCTCCCAGCGCCGCGACGATCGTGCCGCTCGTTAGAACCCCCATGACCACCACGATCCCGGCAATGACCCCGAAGGCGAGAAGCGTTTGGAGGACGTAGTGAGCCGGATCATCACGGAACTTCTCGTCGATCAGGCGAAGTCTCGACACCGAGGCCCCTCCTTGGACGGATCCTCTTGCCGCTACTGCGCGAGGACGTGGTGGACCGCCGCGACGAGCCCGTCGACGTCGAGTCCGTAGTGGGACAGCAGGGCGTCGGCGTCCCCCGACTGCCCGAAGCGGTCGTCGACGCCGACGCGGACGACGCGGGTCGGATGACGTTCCGACAGGGCCTCGCAGACCGCGCTTCCCAATCCGCCGTTGATCTGGTGCTCCTCCGCCGTGACGACGGCTCCCGTCTTCGCCGCGGAGGTGACGATCGTCTCCGCGTCCAGCGGTTTGATCGACGACGCGTTGATCACCTCGGCCGAGATCCCGCCTTCGGAGAGCCGCTCGCGGGCCTCCAACGCGACCGAGACCATCACGCCGCAGGCGACGATCGTGACGTCGGTTCCCTCGAAGAGAACCTCGGCCCGTCCGAGATCGAACGAGAGCCCCTCGTCGTGGATCACCGGGAACGGGGCGCGCGCGAGTCGAACGTAGATCGGGCCGTCGTCGCACGACGCGACGAACCGCGTCACGGCGCCCGCCTCGACGGCGTCGGCGGGGACGATCACGCGCATGTTCGGGAGGACGCGCATGTTGGAGACGTCCTCCAGCATCTGGTGGCTCGCGCCGTCTTCCCCGACCGTCAGCCCGGCGTGGGTGGCGACGATCCGCACCGGCACCTTGGGGTACGCGACGACCTGCCGGATCTGCTCCCACATCTTCCCGGTGGCGAAGACGGCGAACGTCGAAACGAACGGCCGATACCCGCTCATCGCCAGGCCGGCCGCCGTCCCGATCATGTTCGCCTCGGCGACCCCCATGTTGAAGAACCGATCCGGGTTCTCGGCGGCGAAGGACGACGTCTTCGTCGATCCCGCGAGGTCGGCGGTGAGAACGACGATCCGCGGATCCTCTCGTCCGAGCTGCGCGAGGGCCTTCCCGTACGCGTCCCGTGTCCCTTCCGTTCGATCGAAGCTCACTTCGGGACCCCCTTCCAGTCGTTGAGGAATCGCTCGATCCCCGCGTCGGTCAACGGATGGCCGAACAGCTTCTTCAGCACCGCGTACGGCACGGTCGCGATGTCGGCCCCGAGGGTCGCCGCCTCGACGACGTGGCGCGGGTGGCGGACGCTCGCCACGAGGACCTCGGTGGGAAACGCGTAGTTCGCGTAGACCTCAAGGATCTCCGCGACCAACCCCATCCCGTCTCCGCCGACGTCGTCGATCCGTCCGACGAACGGCGACACGAACGTCGCGCCGCACTTGGCGGCGAGCAGCGCCTGATTCGCCGAGAAGACGAGCGTCACGTTCGTCCGGATCCCCTCCTCGGAGAGCCGCACGACCGCCTGCATTCCCTCCTCGGTCATCGGAATCTTGACCACCACGTTGCCGTGGATCGCGGCGAGCTCGCGCGCCTCGGACGTCATGCCGTCGGGTTCGAGCGCGGTGACCTCGGCGCTGATCGGGCCGTCGACGATCCCGCAGATCTCCACGATCACGTCCTCGAACGGCCGCTTCTCCCTCGCCACGAGCGTCGGGTTCGTCGTCACGCCGTCGACCAACCAAGCCATCTCGCGGATCTCCGGCACGTTCGCCGTATCGATGAACAGCTTCATGTCCCCTCCCCTTCGCTCCGCAGCTTCCGGACCGTCGCCAAGTTTAGCGGGTCGGCGTTCGGCCGACCATCGATTACCTTCGGCGTCTCGAGCACGAACGGCAGATCCCGAAGGCGCTGGTGCCGGACAACCGCTCCGATCCCGGCCAAGCCGATCTCCCCGCGCCCGATGTGAGCGTGCCGATCCCGGCGCGAGCCGAGCGGGAACCGAGAGTCGTTGAGATGGATCACCGCGAGCCGATCGAGACCGACGGCGCGATCGAACCGGCGCACCGTCTCGTCGACCGCTGCGCGGGTCCGCAGGTCGTACCCCGCCGCGAACGCGTGACACGTGTCGAGGCAGACGCCGATCCTGGACGCATCGGCAATTCCGGCGACGATCGCCGCGAGTTCGTCGAACGAGGCCCCGACCGTCGTCCCGGATCCGGCGGTGTTCTCCAGCAGGAGCCGAACGCCGGGAAACTCGGCCCAGGCCGTCGACTCGATCGTGCGATCGAGCGCACCGACGATCCGGTCGATCGCCGCCTTCGACCCGCTCCCGACGTGCGCCCCGAGGTGGGTGACCAGCGCGTCGGCCCCGAGCAGCCCGGCCCGCCGAGCCTCCTCGATCAGTCCTTCAACCGAGCGCTCGTTCAGCGCCTCGTCCGGACTGGCGAGGTTCAGCAGGTACATCGTGTGGACGACGAGGTACCGGATGGATGAAGCGTTCCGGCGGTCGCGAAACCGACGTGCGAGCTCGTCGGCGATCCCCTTCATCCGCCACACCGCCGGGCTGTGCGTGAAGATCTGCAGCGCGTTGTTACCCAACGCCTCCGCCTCGTCGATCGCCCGCGGGAATCCCTTGGCGATCGACAGGTGGCATCCGAGGAGGAACCGGTCGTTTCGGCCGTTCATCATCATCTACGATTATCGAACCGCCCGTTCGGGTCCTCAACCGAGCGAGTTGTCGGGCGCCGCCGCGCCGGATACGGTACGCTCGGAGGGACCGAATGGACTACCAGGTCGTCGTCGTCGGTGGAGGGCCGGGGGGGTACGTGTGCGCCATTCGCTGCGCCCAACTCGGGCTCCGTGTCGGATTGGTGGAGGAGGAAAAGCTCGGAGGCGTCTGCCTCAACCGGGGCTGCGTCCCGACCAAGGCCCTCTACGCCGCGACGAAGCTCATCGAGCGGGCGAGCACGGCGGAAGAGATGGGGATCGCTTTCCCATCACCGTCGATCGACCTGGAGAAACTGGCCGAGTGGAAGTCGAGCGTCGTGTCGCAGCTCGTCGGCGGCATCGAGACCCTCCTCGACAAGAACGGCGTCGACCTTCACCGGGCTCGCGGCCGCCACGACGGAGCGGGGCGCGTCGCGCTCGCGTCCGGCGATACGCTGACCGCCGAACGGATCGTCCTCGCCACCGGCTCGTCGCCGATCGAGATCCCGGGCTTCCCGTTCGGCGATTCCCGCGTCTGGTCGTCGGACGACGCGCTGGCGCTGACCGAGATCCCCGCGCGGCTGGCCGTGATCGGAGGCGGGGTCATCGGGCTCGAGCTGGCAACGATCTACCGCCGCCTCGGCAGCTCGGTCACCGTGATCGAGCTTCTACCGGAGATCCTCTCGACCGTCGACCTCGATCGCCGCGCCCTCAGCGCGTTGAAGCGGTCCCTCGCGAAACAGGGGATCGACGTTCGGACGGGTACGGCGGCCGATTCGTACGAGCAGGAGAACGACGCCCTCGCCGTCAATCTGAGCTCCGGCGAGGCCCTCGGGGCCGACCGCGTCCTTCTCGCGGTCGGACGCCGGCCAAACACGGCCGACCTCGGACTGGCGTCGGTCGACCTCGAGCCGGAACCGAACGACTTCCTCGCCGTGGGCGACAACCTGGAGACCCGGGCCCGGGGCGTCCACGCGATCGGCGACCTGGTGGCCGGGCCGATGCTCGCCCACAAGGCGTCGGCCGAGGGCGCCGCCCTCGCCGACGCGTTCGCCGGGGGAGAGATGAGGCCGCTCGACCGCGACGCGATCCCGCAGGCGATCTTCACCGACCCCGAGATCGCGTCCGTCGGCCTCTCCGAGCGGAGCGCGAAAGAACGCGGCCACGAGGTTCTCGTCGGCCGTTTCCCGTACGCCGCCCTCGGCAAGGCGCTCGGGCTGCGGGAGCCGGACGGCTTCTTCCAGGTCGTCGCCGATCGCGTCGAGCACCGCGTGCTGGGCGTCCAGATCGTCGGCGCCGAGGCGTCCGACCTCATCTCGGAGGCCGCCGTCGCCCTTCAGGCGGGGCTGGCGCTCGAGGCGATCGCCGGGGCGGTCCATCCGCATCCGACGCTGCCGGAGGGCCTAAAGGAGGCAGCGGAAAACGCCCTCGGAAGGGCGATTCACACCGTCAATCGGTAAGAGGGGTCGAGTCGCTCACCCGCGCCGGAACCGGGCGCGGGACGAGGTCGTCCCGAGAACCCTCGCCGAACGCGTCGGGCGACCCGCTCGCCGGCGGTTTCTGATCCTCGATGCGAATCACCGCGGGGACGAAAAAACCGACCGCGGCCGTCGCCGTGCAGATCAGACCGGCCAAGAGAAACCAGAACGGCACGCCGGTCACGTCCGCGACCGGGCCGGCGATTGCCAGTCCGATCGGGGTGGTCAGCGAGAACAGGCTCCCCAGCAACGCGAAGACGCGTCCCTGCATCTCCGCAGGGACGGTCGCCTGCAGCAGCGCTATGATCGGACCGTCGGCCAGCGAGACCATCAGCCCGACGACGAAGACGCTGGCGATCCCGAGCCAGAGCATGTGCGCCGGGGTCAGTCCGAGGACAATGCAAGCGACGCCGATTCCGAGGAGCCCCATCAGAATGGTGTAGACCCTCCGCTTGAAACCGCCCCAGACGCTGAGCGCGAGGCCGCCGACGAGGATCCCGACGCCGGCCGTCGCGTCGAAGAAGCTCAGCTCCGGTGCTCCACCGCCGAAGTGGTCCTTGATGAGAAGCGGGGAGAGTGCGAACGCCGGCTGCAAAGCAATCTTCAGAATCGACGCCCCAATCAGAAGCCCGACGAGGCCCGGCCAGCCGAAGACGAACCGGAGCCCCTCCCGCGCATTGGAGAGGAACGACCTCGCCTTGACCGCCTCGACGTGCTCCCGCGCAGGCTGGGGCACGAACAGGAACAGCAGCGGCGCCACGGCGAACGCCGCCGTCGCCACGTCGACCATCATCACCCCGTGAAGCGGAAGCAGGGACAACAGCAGCGCCCCGAGCGGTGGACCGACGATGTTCAGCAACCCCTGGATCGTCTGATTGAGGCCGCCGATCCGCGTGTAGTGCCGCTCGGGGACCATCAACGTCGTCGAGGCGGCCATCGCCGGCCAGTGGAAGGTCTCGCCGAACGAGCGGGCGAGCATCACCACGTAGACGTGCCAGACCTCCATGGTGCCCGACCAGAACAGGTACGCGAGCCACAGCCCGACGAGCGCGATGAACGAGTCGGCGACAATCATCACCGCGCGTCGGTTCCACCGGTCGATCAACGCACCGACGAACGGCCCGAGGACGATCTGCGGGATCATCGCCACCAGCGCCGCGGAGGCGAGAACCGTGGCCGAGCCGGTCGTCGTCGTCAGCCACCACACCAGGGCGAACTGAGCCGCTCGACTGCCAACGATCGACAGCTGCTGGCCGGTCCAGATCGTGAAGAAACGTCCTTTCCAGCGCCCGTCCACGGTTCCCATACCAACCTCCGAGTTCCGGCAGTTCCTAAGGTGAGTGCGCGCTCGGTAGCCGTCGGTTCACGGTTGCGCGCAGGCTCCGGGCCGCGCTATCGCTTGGTCCGCTTCTCGTCCCGATCGAACGCAGTCGGTCTCATGTCTTCTTCCGCTCCTTGACGACCGCGTCGTCGTGGACCTTGAGCGTCTCGGTGTACTCGACGGTCCCGATCTTGCAGCCGGGGCCGATCTCGACCCGCGTCCCGCGGACGACGTCGGCGATCGTGTTCTCGAGGTGGATCTCGTCCCCCTCGATCTGCGTCGTCCGAAGCTCGGCCATCCCTCCGCCGGTCAGCATCTTCGCCAGGCCGCCGAGCAGGGCCGCACCGAGCGACTCGGGGCGCTCGACGTGGATCCTCTCCCCGCCGATCTCCCGCACCGTGCACCGACCCGCGAGGCGGATCTCCACCTTGTCGGCCGACAGGAGACCCTCGATGTCGAACCCCCCGCTCGCCTTGAAGATGTCGGCCTCGACGTCGCCTCCGACGCGGAAGCTCCCGCTGCTCTTGAAATACTCCGCGGCGACGTCCCCCTCGGTGTGGAAGCTGCCCGAGGACTTGAACTCCTTCGCGTCGAGCGGCCCTTCGATCTTGGCCGATCCGCTGACGCGCATCTCGTCCGCCCTGACCGCACCGCCAAACCTCCCGCTGCCGGAGATCGCGATCTGCCCCACCTCGGTCCGCCCTGACACCCGGCCCGATCCGGAGATCCTCAGCTCCTCGGCGGTCACGTCGCCATCGATCCTTCCGGACCCGGAGATCGTGACGCGTTGGTACTCCCCGCCGCCGAGGCGGCCGGACCCGGATATGCTCACCGATCGTCGTTGTTCACTCATCGCTTCACCTCACGTTCGTCCGATTCCCTGTCTGCGGCGTCCTCGCCGGCCGGTGTCTCATCCCTATCGCGATCGGGTGTTTCGTCGCTGCGGGCGAGGTCGAGCTTGATCCGCTGCAACACGGTCGGCAGGTCGACGGTCGTCACCACCTCGATCTCCGGATCGAAGACCGCGCCTTGCTCCGTCAGCGCCACGAGGCTGATCTGCGCCGAGATGCCCCCCGACGTGACCCGCTTGCGCAGCAAGTACAAGTTGAGTCCGTTCTCCGATACGCGGTCCAGCAGGCCACCTCCTCGCTCGCTCTCCAGGGTCTTCCGAACGAGGCCGATCTCCTCGTCTCGCGCGGCTCGTCGCAACCGGCTGAGGACGCCGAGGACAAACGCCTCCCAGATCGAAACGGCCTCGTCCGACACCTCATCCGGACAGCACGTCCGCAGCAGCTCATCGTCGAGCCAACCGAGGCGCTCCAGTTTCGCCAGGGCCACTCTCAGCTTGGCGTTGACGTGCGTGGTGATCAGCTCCGCCAAGTCGTCGAGCGGGTGCTCCTCCTTCATCGCCTTGATCCGCTCGATCCGCTCGAGGATCTTGTCTTGCGGAAAGAACGTCTCCTGTCCGGTGAACGTCGACCGACGGATGAACCAAATCTCCGGGATGAGTCCCTTTCGTTTCCATCGGTACAGCTGGCCGTAGGAGATCCCCATCTTCTCGAGGACCTCCTTCTTCGAGATCAGTTTTTCGTCGGTCATGTCACTCTCCTGGGCAACAGAATACTGTTCTATTTTGCCGCGGCTCCGCTCGGGCGGATCCGACAGGGCACCCGATCACGGGCCGGCTCGCGATCGGAGATTCTGCTCCTCTCCACTTCGATCTTTTCCAGGCTAGATGATACCTTCTGAGCGTACACCATTCGCATGAGCTTCTCCACGTCGTAGTACGTAAGCGCCATCCGATTCACCTCCGCAAGAGAAGTTATCGGCAGTATAACATCACATTGTTATGTTGTCAAGCCGCGGCCGCTCTCTCCCCATTCAACGTCTCTCGTGCACAGTCCGCTGCGGCTTGGCGGGACCTCGATGTGTATCGGAGGACCTCTTGCCCCACATCGCAGAGCGATCGATAATTCCGAAGCCACGTCCGACAAAGGCGGCCGGAGCCGGCCTGCTTCGTCCACAGAGCACAAGATGGGAGCGCATCGATGCTGATCGTCTGGATCCTACGGCTCGTCCTGCTCGCGGTCTTTCTCCCGCTGTTGATCCCGTTCGGCGCGCTGGCCTGCGCGTTCGTCCTCTCACCGATCCCGGTCGCGCTTCTTGCGTTGGCGCTCTCGCTGCTGGCACTCGCCGTCGTCCTCGGGCTGATCCTCGGCGTCCTCGGGACGCTGGTCGACGTCCTGATCGTCCTGCTGTTGATCGGGATCGCCTGGAAGTGGCCGCGCGGGATCCGCGCGCCGCTGGCGGCGAAGATCCGGCTGGCCTACCGCGGCTTGCGAAACGCTTTCCGCCAGCAGCTGAGACATTGCTCCGCGACCGACTTCGCCCTCGCCCTCGCGATCGTCGTCATCGCGATCATCCTCAGCCTCTCCTCGGGGTTCCTCCACTTCCTGCTCACCGTTCTCGCCGTGCTCCTGATCGTCGGCGTCGTCTGGAAGTGGCCGCGAAGCCCGCACCTGCCGCTGCTGCGCAAGCTCCGGCTCGCCCTCCGCGCGCTGTGGCACGATCTCCGGTCACGGTTCCGCTAGACGTGGTGAGCGGCCGGGGAGCCCAGTTGAAGAGAACCGTCTCGGCGAATCACTTGCCCGGACATTGCGCCGCGACCGCCGGATCGATCCCCTTGTCCCCGTAGGCGGTTTCGAAGTGGGCCGCGAACTCGCCGGCCAGCTTCGACGCCCGTTCCCGGTACTTCGACGCGTCCGCCCACGCGCGTTCCGGCCGGAGGATCTCGGAGGGCACCTCGGGACAGGATCGCGGAATCGACACGTGAAAGAGCGCATCGCGATCGTACGCCACGTCCCGAAGCCCGCCCGACAGCGCGGCGTGGACCATCGCCCGGGTCAGCGAGATGTCCATCCGTTTCGCCTCCCCGTACGGCCCGCCGCTCCACCCGGTGTTGACAAGGTAGACATCGGTCCCGTGGGCGTCGAGCCGCTCGCCGAGCATCCGCGCATAGACGTCCGGGTTGCGCGGCATGAACGGCTCGCCGAAGAACCGGGAGAAGGTCGTCTTCGGCTCGACGACGCCGGTCTCGGTTCCGGCGAGCTTGCTCGTGTAGCCCATCAGGAACCAGAGCATCGCCTGCTCTTTGTTCAGACGAGCGATCGGGGGAAGGACCCCGTTCGCGTCCGCGGTGAGGAAGAGGATCGTTCGGGGATGCCCACCGGTCGACGACGGCTTCACGTTCGAGAGGTAGGTGAGCGGATACGATCCCCGCGAGTTCGGCGTCATCCGGTCGTCGAACAGGTCGAAGGTTCCGTCCGGGTAGACCATCGCGTTCTCGACGATCGCTCCGTGCCGTTCGATCGCGTCCTCATGCATGATCGCGCGATTGATCTCGGGCTCCTTGTTCGGATCGAGGTCGATCAGCTTGGCGTAGCAGCCGTTCTCGAAGTTCGCGATCCCTCGATCGCTCCAGCCGTGCTCGTCGTCCCCGAGCAACGCGCGACGAGGATCGGCGGAAAGCGTCGTCTTCCCGGTACCGGAGAGCCCGAGCAGCAGAGCGATGTCGCCCTCCGGCCCCTCGTTCGCCGAGCAGTGCAGCGGCAGGATTCCCTCCGCCGGAAGGAGGTAGTTCATCACGGTAAAGACCAGCTTCTTCACCGAGCCGCCGTAGGCAGAGCCGTAGACCACGCCGATCCGCCGATCGAAGTCCATGCCGATGACCATCGTCGACGTCCCGCCCAGCCGCGGGTCGATCCGAAGCCGCCCCTCGTAGCGGCGGGGATCGAGCTTGTCGTACGGAAGCACGAGAAGCCGAAACGGTCGCTCCGAGAAGAGGCTCTGCTCGACTCGGTCGGGAACCGGCCGGAACATGTTGTCGGCGAAGAGGGCGACGAGCGCCCGATCGGTGACCAGCTTGACCGGCAGGGCGTAGCTCGTGTCGGCGCCGACCACGCGGTCGACCTCGTAAAGGCACTCCTTCGCCCCGAGCGTCCGAAACGCGTCCTCGATCACGTCATCGAAGGTCGCTTCATCGATCGGCAGGTTGTTCGGCGAGTCCCAGTCGATGGTCGCTTCGCTCGCCGGTCGGCGGACGATGACCGTGTCCGCCGGGCTGCGGCCGGTGGACTCCGGCGGCGTCCATGTGGCGAGAGCTCCCCCGGCGCTCACCATCGCCTCTCGGCCGTCGACGGCCGCCCGGATCATGTCCTCCCGGCACGGGTTGGAGACAACAGGACCGCGCGACAGGAGATCGCTCAGATCACGTTCGAATGCCATCCGATCTCCCCCGTATCGGCACGGGCCGCGCTCGCGGCCGGCCGTAGTTGCCGGATCATATCCAACAAACCGCTTGGGCGAAAGGCGAATTCCTGCCGGACATCCCGCGATCGGACGGCGGGCCGGACGTCGGGGATGTCACCGCTTCAGTTCGAACAGCCGGGCCGCGTTTTCGGTCGTCCGCGCGGCGACGTCCTCGACGTCGATTCCCTTCAACGTCGCGATCTCCTCCGCAACGTACGCGACGTACAACGGCTCGTTCCGGCGTCCCCTGTACGGGACCGGCGTCAGGTACGGGGAGTCCGTCTCGACCAGGAGCCGTTCCGGCGGAACCACTCTGACGGCTTCGCGAACGGCACCGTTCTTCGGGTAGGTCACCGGACCCCCGATCCCGAGGTGAAGGCCGAGGTCGAGGAACTCCCGAGCGAGCTCCGCGTCGCCGAGGAACGAGTGGACCACGCCCCGGTGCGCGTCGCCGGCCTCCCGGAGGATCGCGAGCAGATCGTCGGTCGATTCCCGGTTGTGGAGGCAGATCGGCAGCCCGAAGCGCCGCGCCAGATCGAGCTGCTCCCGGAAGGCCCTTCGCTGCACGTCCCGCGGGGAGAGATCCCGGTAGTAATCGAGTCCGATCTCTCCGATCGCGACCGCCTCGCTGCGCTTGACGAGTTCTTCCAACTCGTCAAGCGCGGCGCCGTCTACATGCTTGGCGTTGTGCGGATGGACGCCGACGGTCGCCCAGATCCGCCGATACCTCTCGGCCAAACGGACGGCCTCCCGGCTCGAACGAAGATCGGAGCCGATCGTGACGATCCCGATGTCCTCGGCGAACGCGCGCGCGATCACGGCAGCGCGATCCTTTCCGAACGCACGATCGTCGAGGTGGGCGTGACTGTCGATCAGCCGCATCCCTCGACCTCACGGAGCGCTTCCGGGATCCGATCGATCAGATCCGAAGGGACGAGCGATCGGGCCGAGCGATCCCTCGCGTAGATCTCCGCGGCGAGGCCGTGCACGTAGGTTCCGGCGATCGCCGCGTCGGCGAGCGGGGCCCCACCAGCAACGAACCCGGCGATCAGGCCGGTGAGCACGTCTCCTGTCCCGCCGGTGGCGAGGCCGTCGTTGCCGGTCGGATTCAGGTAGACGTCTCCCTCAGGAAGGCCGATCGCCGTCGGCCTCCCCTTGAGGACGAGAACGATCTTGTTCTCTCGGGCGAACGCCCGCGCGACGTCTCGGCGCTCGGCGTCGATCCGCTCCGGCGTCTCACCGGTCAACGCTCCGAGTTCCCCCGGATGCGGGGTCAGGATCGCACGCCCGGAGAGCCGGGCCGGGACGTCCTCGCGGTCGGCGAGGGCGTACAGCCCGTCGGCGTCGAGAACGACCGGTCCCGAGAACCGTTCGACGATCGCCCGCGCCACGTCGAGCGCCGCCGGCGCACGCGACAGGCCCGGTCCGACGGCCAGAACACCGGCGCGCTGCATCACGTCCCGAAGCCGTGCGCTCTCGAGGCTCGCGACGTGCCCCTCCTCATCGGGAAGCGGGATCGTGACGACCTCGGGGAGCGTCGCCTCGAAGACCGGATCGAGGGAGGCCGGTCCGGCGAGATACACCAACCCGGCCCCGGCACGCAACGCCCCGCGACAGCTGAGGATCGCCGCCCCGGTCATCCCGATCGACCCGGCGACGACCAGGAGCCGGCCGAACGTCCCCTTGTGCCCGTCCGGCCGCCGGGCGGGCAGCCGGCGTCGGATCCCCGATCCTTCGCAGACCCGCGCCCACGGCTCGGCCTCCCGCAGGATCGACTCCGGATAGGCGACGTCGACGACGGCGGTGTCCCCGCAGCGGCCCGCCGCGGGGTAGAACAGGTGCGCCGGCTTGAGGAACGCCATCGCCAGGGTGACGTCGGCGCGGACCGCTTCGCCGAGCGTCTCTCCGCGATCCGACGCCAGCCCGCTCGGCAGATCGAGGGAGACCGACTTCACGTCGCTCGCGTTCAGTCGCTCGACGATCCGGAGGGCCTCCCCGTTCAACCGGCGGGTCAGGCCGCTCCCGAACAGCCCGTCGATGACGCAGTCGGCCCGGTCGAGTGCCGCGGCCAGCTCGTCGGCGGAGGCGGAACGAACCGGCTCGGCGCCGGCGGCGTCGAGCCGCTCGGCCATCCGCTGGACCGCCGGCGAACGACTCGAAGGGGGAGAGAGCATGAGCGTTCGGACTTCGACGCCCGCCTCGTGCAGGCGGCGCGCGACGACGAGCCCATCGCCGCCGTTTCCGCCCGGTCCGGCGAGGACGACTGCCCTTCGAGGGCGGAGCCGTTCGCGGATCCACGCGGCCGCGTTCGTGCCGGCGCTCTCCATCAACGTGTCCCGCCCGACGCCCGACGCGATCGCTCGCTCGTCGAGCGCTCGCTGCTCCTCCGCTCGCAGCACCCACCGTTCTTCAGCGATCTCCATCGCCCGCCTCCGTGAATCGTTTCCAGGCCGCGACGATCTCGTCGGCGACCTCGCCCGCATCCCGCCCGGTCACGTCCCACCAGCTTACACCCTTCTCGCGTCGGAACCAGGCGGCCTGCCTGCGGACGAGCCCCCACGTCCTGCTCGCGATCTCCCGCTCCATCTCCCTCTCCGTCGTGTGCCCGTCGATGTTCGCCGTCACTTCCGGCACGCCGATCGTCCGATACGCCTGACAATCCGGACCGAGGCCCTTTTCCCGAAGCCGTCCGATCTCGTCGATCAGCCCCCGCTCGATCATCCGGCGGACGCGGGCCGCGATCGCGGCCCGGTGGTCGGCACGGGCCCGCCGAAGGCCGACGACGAAGAACCGGTACGGGAGCGGTGCCGCGTCGGCCTGCCACGCGGAGATCGGCCGGCCGGTCAGCCGATGGACCTCGAGGGCGCGCGTGATCCGCAGGCGATCGTTCGGGTGGATCGATCCCGCCGCCTCCGGATCGGCCGAGCGAAGTTCTTCGTACAACGCGCCGACGCTCCGCTTCGCCATCGCCGCGCGAAGCGCGTCGTCCTTCGCCGGCCCCTCGAAGATCCCGCGGAGGATCGCCCCGAGGTAGAGCGTCCCACCGCCCACGACGATCGCGACGCGGGCGCGGGCGCCGATCTCGGGGATCAACCGCGCGACGTCCCTTCGAAACGCCATCGCGTCGTACGCTTCGCGAAGCGGCACGTGGTCGATCAGGTGGTGGACGATCCCACGCCGCTCCGCTTCGGACGGCTTGTCGGTGACGACGTCCAGGCCGACGAAGAACGCCCGCGAGTCGGCCGAAATGATCTCCCCGTCGATCCGTCGGGCGACCTCGACGCCGATCGCCGTCTTGCCGACCGCCGTCGGTCCGAGAACGACGAGGACCGGCTCTCGACGGCCTTCGGCCGGCCGGGGCACGTCGTTCCTACTCTTCCGCGAGGAGGAGCTCGCGGAACCGCTTCAGCTCGGCGCGGCGGGACGGATGCTTCAGCTTCTCGATCGCCTTGATCTCGATCTGGCGGACCCGCTCGCGGGTGATGTTGAACTTCAACGACACGTCCTTGAGCGTTCGCGGGTGGCCGTCCTCGAGCCCGTACCGAAGCTTGAGGATCTCGCGCTCCCGCTCGTCGAGCTGATCGAGCGCGCGGGAGAGCTGCTCGCGAAGGAACATCCGGAACGTCTCCTTCGTCGGCGAAGGCGAGGAGGGATCCTCGATGAAGTCGCCGAGCGTGTCTTCGTCCTCGTCACCGATCGGCCGTTCGAGCGACGCGGTGTACTGCGACACGGACTCGACCTTCTTGATCTTGTCGATCGACATCCCGGTCAGCTCCGACAGATCCTCGAGGGTCGGGGCCGAGCCGTGGGACTGGATGTACTCGCGCTTCACCCGGTTCAGCTCGCGCACGGTCTCGATCATGTGGACCGGGACGCGAATCGTCCTCGACTGATCGGCGATCGCCCGGGTGATCGCCTGGCGGATCCACCACGTCGCGTAGGTGGAGAACTTGTAGCCCCGCGTGTAGTCGAACTTCTCGACCGCCTTCATCAGCCCCATGTTCCCCTCCTGGATCAGGTCGAGGAACGACAGGCCTCGATTC
>Ga0180433_10001268_pt1 | contig 42436 bp, 69 predicted proteins | sample SS_ome_8_FD_132980 | JGI IMG/M metagenome (GOLD analysis project Ga0180433, IMG submission 132980) | Hypersaline lake sediment archaeal communities from the Salton Sea, California, USA - SS_1_D_1 metaG | ecosystem: Environmental > Aquatic > Non-marine Saline and Alkaline > Hypersaline >...
AACATTTTGAGCTTCTATAACTTGAGTTTGTGTATATTTCCCAGGTTTTGCATAAGCAATTTCTCTTGCTTGTTGAATAGTTAATTTTTGTTTAATAGGAGTTTCAAAAGTTTTTAAATAATTTTGTCTTAAAACATTTTGAGCTTGAGAAACTTGAGTTTGTGTATATTTCCCAGGTTTTGCATAAGCAATTTCTCTTGCTTGTTCAACTGTTAATTTTCCTGGTTTTAATGTCGCTGTTTTATCTTCAATAAACCTTTTTAATTCTGTTTTTATTTTACTTAATTGTTGTTGTTTTGCTAATGCTTTTTGTTTAGCTATAACCCCTTCAACTATTTTAATATCAGTAGTAGATAAAGGTTTATCTTTTACTGATATTATTTTAGATTTATCAACTCCTGTATATTTTGTTGGTTCACGAACCCTTAATGTTGTTTTACCTTCATATTGTGTTTTTCCCCAAGGTTGAGTTTTTTTTCCTATAGATGTTTCAATTTCAGACATTGTTCCTTTACCTTTTTTTGTTATCAACACTTCACCTGTTTTTACCTCTGTTATTTTTCTACCACCTTTTGGATTAATTGTTGTTTTACTTTCATAAACAACTTTTTCTGGCCCAGCACCTTCTTCTAATAATTTAACTTTATGGTCAAATGTTCCTGTTTGTTTAGTTAAAACTTTATTTCCACTATCTTTTATTGTAATTTCATAATTACCTTTTCCACTACCTGATTTAGGAACTGTACTTTTAGTTTCATAAAAAACTGTTTCTCCTTTTTTATTTACAAACCTTCCTTTTTCAATAATTATTTTATTATTACCTTTTGTAACTTCATAAATATTTGTTGTTTTAGGTTTTGTTCCAACTTTGGGTATTGTCGCTCTAGCTTGTGCTCTTGCACCACCAATACTTTTTATTGCAAACAATGTTAAACCTATATTAATAACTCCTTCAGGTGTTCTTGGGTCAAAACTTTTTACTACTACCTCTGGCGTTTTTACTGCTGTTGCTCCTAATTCCCCCAAAGTGCTTTTCCTTGTTTCCCCCATACCTAATCCTCTAATAGCTAATTCTGTTTTTTTTATTAGCCCCCCAATTTGTGCCGGAAGCCCAACAGCAACACCTGGCCCTATTATTGTTAAACCTTTTCTTCCTAAAGTACTCCATTGTTCTTTAGTAAACCAATCTTTCCATTCTGAAGGTTTTTCTCTTTCTATTATTTCTCCTATTTTCTCAATTTTCTTAATTTCCCCTTCTGAGTCAGCAGTTCTTGCATCTGTTAATGTTATAAATTCTTCTCCTTTCGATGTTTTATAAACAATAGTTTTTGGTGCTCCTTCTTTTGCTTCTTCATATGTTTTATATGTTTTACCTGTTTCATCAACCCATTGTGTTTTTTGTTTTTCCAACCCCAATCCAGGAATCATACCAAAACTTTTTTCTTGTTTTTGTAAAAACCCCCCCAATTTTTTTTCAGATTCTTGTACTGCTTCAATATCTCTTTCAAAACGTCTCATTTTTTGTTCTTTAGTTTCAATTACTCCTGTCAATAAATTAACAGGTGATGAAGGAATACTTCCAGTTAAAACTGCTATTTGTTCTCTTGTTTTTTCACCAATTCCTATTTTTTCCCAAATAGATTTTTTCTCTTTTGGCAAATTTAAATCTTTTGCTATACTTTCTTCAATAACATCTGGCTCTGTTACCCCAGCCACTCCAAAAGTTTCTCTTTTCATTACACTAGCCAATAACATCTCAGGATTTGTATTTTTTGATTGTTCTCTTATTATTGCACTTAATTTATCTTTTTCTTGCTCTAATTTTTTTCTTTCTTTTTCATCAACTTCTATTATTCCTTTTTGTTTAAATCTATTTACTTTTTGATTATATTCTGCAATACGCTTTGAAAGATTGCCTATGTCAACTCTTTTTATTGCGGCTTCTTCTTCTGTATATGTTTTTGGTTTTTTCAAAATACTTTGAGGTTGAATTAACGGAGTAAAAATAGGACCTTCTTCTTCTGTTGGTTTTCCCATCATTAATGGTGTTTTTTGTATTATTGTTTGTGGTCTAGTTAAATCTAATAACTTTCCACTTCTAACATCAATAGTTTCTCCTCTTTTTGTTTTATAATATGTTTTTCCTTGTGAAGTATATTTTATTGGTTTTCCTTTTTTATCAGTAACATAATCACTACCAGTATAAACTAATCCTATTTTTTCCGATATTTCTGTTTTTGGAGAAACAGAAGATGTCCCAGCTAAAGGTCTAAAAATTTGTGATGTTCCTTTTACTACATCTTCAGTTTTTTTTAAAATAGATTGTGGTTGTTCCTCCAATCCCTTAAAAACATCTTCTTCTTTTTTAGGTGCAAAAGACATTTTTTGTTCTTCTGATGTTTTAGCCCCCACCAAAACGGTTTTTGGAGGTTCATATGTATATCCTTTTGTAGCAGCAGTTAAATCTGATGTGGCAACACGTTCTGTTTTACCACTAACAGTTCTTTCATATACTGGAGTTCCTGTTCCTGTTTTTCCTACTTGTTTCCACACTTGTGGACTACCTGATTTTTCTGTAGTTCCAATTTTAGTTCCACCACTATATGTTGATGTTACTGTTTGTGAAACTCCTCCTCTTGCTTCTGCTGCTTCTTTAGAAGTCCATTTTTTTCCACTTGGGTCAACATAAAATGTTTTTGTTGTTGTTGGAGGAGGTGTTGAAACTTTTGTTCCGCCGCCTCCGCCGCCTCCACTACTATAAGAACTGCCTCCACCGCCCGTTGCTAAAGGAGAACCGCCTGTATAACTTCCCTCTCCTGTTTGAACGTTATATGTATATCCCATTTCATTTCACCTCATATTTTAAATATCTTATTTTTAGAATAAATTTTAACATTTTAAACAATAAATATTGCTACTCCTTTATATATATATTTTCTTTATAAAGAATTATCCTGTTAAATCATATTGTCTATTATCATAATCTTCAATTAATTCTACATGTGTTAAAATACCCATTTCTAACATTTTATTAGAAATATTATCTTCTCCTATGCTACCATACCCCTTCCTGTATGCATCATCAATCTTTTTTAAATTTAATACTTTACTTTTAAAATGCCTAGTCATATTTTCATCTTTTGGCATATCTTTTTTAAAAACTTTATTTAGAGGATTATATAATTTCATTGTATCATTATATTCCTCTTGTTCTTGTTCTTTAGTTCCTTGAATAAAAATTTTTATCCATTGAATCATATAATTTAAATCTTCATTTTCTCTATCTTGCATTAAAACAAATTTTATTTTACCGCTTGCATTTGCTTTCCGTTTTGCTAAATTTAAAGACTGTTTTATCATAGTCCACAAATGTTCTTGAAATGTAATAAGTCCTTTTGCTCTATTTGCTTGCCTACGAAACCATGCTCTAGGTACTCTGCGTCCGATAAAAATAATAAGAGTAATTTAAACCACCCCCAATTTTTTTAAAAATTGTTGTTCATTTATTCTAATAATTTCACATCCTAATACTTCTTTAATTTTATTTTCTCTTTTAATATCATATTCTTTTCGAAATTTATGATGTATCTCATCCACCTCATAAACTACATTGTTTTCCTTATCATATCCATCTACAAAATATGTATAAACTGATTTTTGTCTTATTAATTTTATATTTTTTTGTTTTTCTATAAAATTTAATATTTTTGTTTCATTCTTTCCTAACATACACTCAGGAAATTTTTTAAATTTTCTAAATGTTGGATAAATTTTAAAATTTAACATTTTTGATAAATTATCTAAAGAACCAAAATATTTTCGTAAAACAAAAACATTTGTATTTTCATATAATATCTTTTTATTTATTTTTTTATATTTCGAAATAATATTTTTTACTTCGTTAATTTTTTTAACTTTTATTAAATCTTGTTCTGTTTTAAATTTATATCCACATAATTTTGCAACATTATCTAAACTTCCAAATTTATTTCTAATAACATCCACATAACATCTTATTTCCTTTCCATAAAATTTTTTCAAATCTGATTTTTTTAAATTTTTATATTTTTTAAACACTTTCGTTAAATCTTCTAATATTTCTTTCTTACTAAACTTTTTTTGATTAGGATATATTATTTGTTTTTTAAATTTATAATTACACAATTCAGCTAAATTATCTGCTCTACCAAATCTAATAAAAATTAATTTTTTTGTTATGTTGTATCTATTTTTCATTATTTCATAAAAATCACAACGCGTTAAATCTATTGAAAATTCATTAAAAATATTTTTTGATAAATTTATAATTTCATCTTTTGTTTTAGCTTTTTTCTTTTTTATAAAAAAAATTTCATTAGCATATTTTTCTAAATTGTCAAAACCCCCAAATCTATCTTTTATTGTATCTAAAGAACAAAACTCAAATTTTTTTCTTACTTTATTAATATCTTTTCTATATAATAAACCATATTTTTTTTTATATATTTTTAATACATTAACTATTTTTTCTTTATTCCAATAAAAATTTTCTTTTCGTTTCATCTTAAATAAATATTTAAATCACTTTTTTGTAAATTATATCTTTGTAAAATCATATTAAAAATAATTGGTGCAACCATTACAAAAATAATTGCAATCCATAATTTAATAACTAACCCAATTTTTAAAAACAAAAAATTATAAATTTGATAAATTAAAATAAAAATCAAAATATATAAAACAACATAACCAATTCTTTTAACTGTCCATTTTTGTTTTATTTTTTTTGGATATTTTAAATTAATAAAATTTTTTTGTTCTTTCAATGTTTTAATTTTTTTACCTCTTAAATTTTCTAATACAATATTTTTATCTTGTATAGTTTTTTTATAATTTTTACTTATTGAAATTTGAAAAAAATATATTGTATAATAACTCAAAAAAATTATTATTAAAACATTTCCAAACTCCATTTTATTTATAATTTTTTTTTAAAGTTTAAATATTTTGTGAATTTTATAACCATCGTAAAACATTTCCTTCAAATATTTTTTTATTTTGATTTTTAAACCACATACCGTTTTTTAATTCCCAAAACACATCCAACCCCAAATAAAATCTTCCAATTCTTTTATAATTAAAAAAAACATAAACATTACTTCCAATTCTTCCTGCTTCAATCAATATAAAATATTTTTTTGGAATATAATAAAATATTTTTTTTCCAAATCTTGTTCCTGGTATTCCTGAACAACACACATCTCCTTCTTTAACTAATTTATTTAATTTTCTTCTTAAAATAACTTGCAATGTTTTATCATTATATTTTTCACCTAAAATTGTATTATATGTTTGTGGAAATTTTTTTATTTCTTCTAAAACTAATCTTATCTCATAAATTTTTTTCATACTAAACCATTAATTTTCCTTCTTTAACTTTTGCAATTAATTGTTTACTATCTTCAATTGTACTTTGAATAACCTGCTTTGGAATTGAAATATCCATTTCATTTTTTATATGTAAAATTATTCTATTCATTGTTAAAGTTGTATCATGCATCATTATATCTCTCAATGTTAAAATTAATAATGCATTATAAATATCTTGTTTTGTAACATTAACCAATATGTTTTCATCATCATAAATATTTTTTTCTCTTACATTTAAATAAGCTGTATATAACCATTCTGGAGGTTTTGGAAATTTTATAATTTGCCAAAAATTAGGATGTCTTTTTAATTTTTTTTCAATTTTACTTATGTTAGTAAATTCTGTATAAGCCCCAATTTTTTCAAATTGTTTCATCGCCCAACTATCTTTTACTGGATTTCTATCTTTAACATAAATAGCTCCTTGCCCTCTTCCAAATAAATCACAATTATGGGTTACAATATTATTAGCTATAAAATTATGATTTTTAGGTGCACCTATTATATCATAAACATCTTCTTTTTCTTTTAATTTAGTTATTTTTTTAATTTTTGAATAAATAAATTTTAATTTATTTTTAACAACCAATTCATCATCTTCATTTAAATCTTTTAATTTTTTATAAATATTATTTTTTGTTAAAAACTCATGGTCCTCTGTTGCTTTTATTTTTATTCCATTTTCTAATTCTATTTCATAAACTATTTCATTTTTTCTTGTTTTTATACAATCTTCTGGTTTGAAATATTCTATTTTATTTTCTTGTATATTATAAGTTGCAACTTTATAATTTTTTTTAAATCTTAAGTCTTTAATTGAAAAATTTCTAATCATATTATTTTTATCTTTAATTAATATTTTTGTATCGCCTGTGACACACCAGTAATTAACAAAACTTTCCAAATACGTCTTCTCCAACTTATAAATTTTTAAAGGAAAACATAAAATATAAAATAAATGTTTTGTTCTAACTTGTGCTAATTTTTTTTTCAGTTCCCTGTTCTCTCTTTTGGCCCAGTCCTGTGAGCTTGCAAATCTTATACTTTCATCACAATTATGCGCCACAACATTTTCCACGACAAAATTATGATTTTTTAATCCAACAATATCATACACCGGCACATTTTTCCATTTTTTTTTAATTGATTTAATTTTACAACTAATCATTCTATCCACCGCCCCTTTCCTGAATTTGCCCTAACTAATAATGGTTGAATATTTGTATAATGTAATAATTTATGTCTATTATATTTATTTATTTTTTTTAACGGTATAATATGGTCTATACTCCAATACTTTCCATAATTTTCCCAACTCATTATATCTTTAAATTGATTTTCTAAATATTTTTTAAATTGTTTTTCAGAACACCCTATCCAATAAACAAACCTCGATTTATTTCCTTCTGGAGTTTTGATTCCTCTTATATAAGGAAATATTCTTGTCATTAAATTATGTTTAATTCTATAAATTATATTAGTTTTAAATTTATAATTATGTTTTTTTTTATTACTTAATCGTGCTCTTTCAGGATATTTTATTCTATATGGTATTGAACATTGTTTTTTTGAACATTCTTTCGAACACGTTTTTGCATCCCATTGTTTCTTAAAATATTCTTTTCCACATATAATACATTTCTTACTTTGTAACACAAGTTCATCTTTCTCATTTAATTCATCTAATCTTTTATATCCTCTTTCTTTAGTTAAAAATAAATGATTTTTTGTTGCTTCAATTTTAACACCATTTTCTAATTCAATTTCATAAGTTAAATCTTTTTTTGTTAATATAACTTCTTTTGGTTTTTGATATTCAAATATATCTTTTTCTTTATTATAAGTTAAAACTTCAAAATTATTTTTACCAACCAATTCTTCTATTTTAACTGAATGTTCTTTTCCTTCTATTTTTATTCTAATTCTACTTCTTCCTCCTACACAAATCAACGGTTCAAAAGCTTTTAATTTTTCAATCTTATTCATTACATCAGCATTAGTATATGCAATATGTCTTTTTGGATTAAATTTAATTCCTAACAACTTGCACCACTCCCTTGCTAAGACTATTGCGGCCGATGATTTGCCAGTTCCTTTTTCACTAGAAAGTAGTAACATGCTATCATAATTTGCTAAATTTCTATATAACAAATGTTTAACAAATGCCTTAAATATTTTATGGTGTTCTCCTGATTTTTTTCCTTCATGATATGGTCGTCCTTCTTCAACCAACATCTCTTGTATAACAAACAATAATTCATTATAATTAAATTTTTTTTCATTTGGTTCATTTACTTTCCAATTATTTAAAATAATTTTTTCAATTAGCCTTCGTCTTCCAAATCCTAAACCTTCAGTCATATTTTCACCTTAATATTCCCATTCATCATAATCACTACATAACTGTTCAAATAATTTAGCTCTTTCTATTCCATATTTTTCTTCAATAGTTCCATTACAATAAACTTGATATAAATTACTATATTTATTTTTTTTCCTTAAAACTCTCCCCATTCTTTGTATTGTTTGTCTTGCAGTACTATTTCCTGCCATAATAATACCAACATCAATTTGAGGAAGATTATATCCTTCATCTAAAACTTTTGTTGTCAACATAACTTGATATTTATCTTTTCTATAACTAATAAAAAATTCTTCACGTTTTTCTTTTGGTATATCACTATGAACAATACAAGCACGAATTCCAACATCCAACAAATACCAATAACATTTAGTAGTTTGTTCATTAAATTCATTAAAAACTAAAATTTTATCATTTTTATGTTTTAAACAAATATCTTTAATTACATCAAATTTTTTATAATAATTATTAACTAATTTTTTTCTTTCACTCATTTTTGATAACATCTTATATTTCAATCCTGTATTACTTCTCATCAATTTTTTAAACCCACCCCCCATTTGATAAATCAATTCTAACTCTTGTGTAATTTTATTATATTCATTCATTTTTTCACTATCTAAATTAACTTTAATATTTGTAAAAATAAAATCATTTAAAACTCCATCGGCCAAAGCTTGTTTAGGAGAATATTTAAAAACATTATAATCAAAATGTTTTATTATTTCATTATGGGCATCATCCATTCTTTCTAAAGTAGCACTTAATCCTATTTTATATTTAAATGGATATTCCAATATTTTTAACAACCTATCTGTTCCAAAATTATGAATTTCATCTGCTATAAAACAATCAAAAATTTCTAACGCTATTTTTTCAACATTTTGAATATTTGTTATTGTAACTTTTCCATACTCTTTTATGTTTCCATAATATACTCCAATATCTTGCATTCTTATTCCATTATTGTATAATTCCCTAAACCAAGTATCTTCCAAAATAACATTTTTAGGAACAACAATCAAAACTTTCATTTTAGGATTATATTTCCATAATTCTTTAATAACTTCAATTGCATAAAAAGTTTTTCCGGCCCCTGTTGCAATTTCAAAAATTGCTTTTCCTCTTGGTAAAAAATATTCTTTTGCCCTACGTTGCCAATCATATAATTCAACAGAATTATAATTAGATTTACTTACAAAAGACGACATATCAATTACATCATCTTGTATTTGTATTCCAAATTGATTCATTGAATATAAAATATTATTAAAACAAAGATAGCATAATAAAAAGGAAACCATTTAAATAAATGTTTATAAAGTTTATGTTGTTTTGTTATTTCTAAATTTCCAGGTTTTTCTTTTATTTCCTCTTTTTTATTTTTTAAATTTACACCTAAAATAATATGAATTATAAAATAAATAAAAAACAACATCAAAATAAACCAAATAGATATGCGAGTAATTTCCATTATATTCACCTATCTATTAACTTAATAATTTTTTTATTTTATCTTCAAAATCATATTCTTTTTCTTTAAATGTTTTTTTTCTTTTTTTTGTTTTATTATTTTTTTTACTAAAACTCATCATCTCCCCAATATCTTTTTTATTGGTTGCCCCAAACCCCATCATAGCACCAATATCTTTTTTACCTGCACCGCTTCCTTCTAAACTAAATCCCTTTGCCAATTTTTCCCCAAAATTTTTCATTTTGTCTTTCTTTTTACCTATCATTTTATTAATTTCGTCCTCTTTATATTTTTCAATTAATTTTTTTTCAATTTCCGGTTCCGCCATCTTTCGTGCTTTTAATTTCATTTCTCTTTCCCATTTTTTCTTTTCTTTTTTATCTTTAATCATTTGAGGAAAAATTGTTTTATTCCACACCTTTGTCAAAAACCCGTTTTTTTCTTTTTCATCCCCATACGTTTCAAAACTTATCTTTTTATTTTTCATTTTATAATACCCCCAACATATTCTTTTATTCCTTTTATAACATTACCTTTATTCAAATAACAATAACCAATCATTAATATAGGAAAAAATAAAACCAATATTATTTTATACACAAGTATTATCTTTTTCTGTTTTACTATTTTCATCCTCCCACGGAAATACAATCCATTTTTTATTGTTTATTATATTCGCCGTACAATCAGGATTATAATCACATTCCTCATTTTGAAACAATGTAACATAATAACATTTTGGTATTTCTTCCTTAATTTCATTTAATGTTTTACCACTATCAATAATATCATCAAATACTAAAACATTTTTAAATTTAATATTGTTTTGTTTTGTATATTCTAAAAGGTCATTTAACGTTGTTTTTAGTTTGATTTTTAAAAGATAACTTAGTAATACACCCCCGAGTACTCCTCCCCTAGGAATCGCATATAAAACTTTAAATTTTGTAGATTTAGGAACTATATTACAAATATTTGGTTTTTTCTTATCTAATTCTATTATCACATCTTTTGATACATTGGTTTCATTTTGAATTAATTTATATAATTTTATTATATCATGAAAAAATTCATCCCAATTATAAAAAACTTTTTCTTTTTCCATTTTTCACTCCCTAAATTTAACACTTACTTTTTTTTCTTCACTCCATTTTCTAATTTTTTCTTTTTCTTCTTCATTACACTCACTTAAAACTTTGATAAATGGTTTTATTCTTTTTTTATCATAACATTTTTTACATAAATTTTTTACTTCTGCAAAATTTTTACATCCTTTAGTATCACATAATTGACCTCTCCATATATATGAATTTTTTCTTAATATCATAAAATAGTAAAAATATAACAAATATATAAATTTTGTGAATTTTTTTTTCATTTTTAAAGAAAAACAAAACCATATATTAATATAGGTGTGGCACTCTAATGCTTCAAACCCCATGCTAGAGTGTTATAAGAGAATCTTGTTAATTTTTAACATAGTGCTGTAACATATATATTATTGATATTCTAAAAAGTGACAAAAATGTTAAATGTTAAATAAAATGTTAAATATTTAACAGGTTTTTTTTCCTTTCATTTATAAATTATATACCTAAAGTATATACTATAAAATATAAGTTTTTGAAGTTTTATATATAAATTTTTCCTGCATGTTAAAAATTAACAAGAATCCGGCGTAGTCCGATTTATAGGGGTCTGAAGCATTAGAGTAATACATACATATTAATATACTTTTTTATATATTGATTTTTTTTGATACATGTTAAAATTTAACATTTCATTTAACATTTAACATTTTTTTCATGAAAAAAACATGATTTTAACCATTTCTCAAAAAAAAAATACGGAATTTTAATCATATTTTTAATGAATAATGATACAAAAATATAGGAGTTTTAGATGTTTTTTGATTAAAAAAAATAAAAATATTCACAAATTATAAATATAAGTGTTTTTTAATTTTTTTAGTTTTTATTAATTTTTTTTGAATATAATTTGATTAATTTTTGGGGGAAAATGAACAATACAAAACATAAATTTCTCGGTGCGGGCTAAAATGATAAATGATAGTGATGACGAACAAGATGATGTTGTTGAATTATCATATGATGATGTAAAAAAATATTCTTCTAATAGTCAAATTATAAAATTTATAAGAAAAAAATTTAAAAGATTAAATTTGGAAGGAACAATGAATTTAATAAAATTAATATTGTGGAAACAGTTTCCAATTAAAATTGATGATATAACTAAAGCTAAATCATTTAAACAATATAATATGAGTAAAATAGAAGGAAACATATTGAAAGAGGAGTTTGTTAAAGTATTAATATTAGAATTAAATAATTTTTTAAAAAAAATAGGTAAACAACAAATTGATTATAATGAAAAAGAAAACAGAGATTTATATAAATTAAATAAATATAGTGAATATGAAAAAATAAGAAAATATTTGTGTGACGAAAGAGGGGATGTTGATTTTGTTTATGATTTTAATAATAATGATATAACTGAAAATACTTTTGATAATAAAAATACATTACAAAAAAATATTATACAAATAATGTCATCAAATTTAAAATTTGATTATCCGTTAGAATATAAATATAGTTGTATTCAATGTGGAAATGAAGAAACAAAAAAAGCATATGAAACTATTTGTACTAATAATAGATTAATATGTTCGGGTATATATGAGTATGTTGCTAATGATGGTGCAGTAAAAAGACGACAATGTAGATTACAATTAAGTCCCGATATGGAAGTTTCTTTTACTAAAACAGCATATTATTATGATATAAATTATGATGACCCAATAACAGGTGAAAAACAAACAGCTGGGGGATTTAGTTTTTTGAAATTGTTGCCAGGATTTTATGAATGTGTTTTTTTTAAAATAAGTCAACCAAGAAAAGTTGATTTAATACAAATAATGGATATAAAAAAAATTCAACCAAATGATTATAAATTACCAGAAAAAAAAGAAGATGAAAATTATGTTTTTACATTACAAAAAAGTTTTGATGTTTTTTTAAAAAAACAAACAGGTATGAAAATTTGGGGACTAATACCTATTAAGTGTGCTTTAATATTACAAAAACTTGTTACGGAATTAAATGAAGAATTGGTTTATAATATACAAATTGTTGGTGATGCAAGCACAGGAAAAAGTACGGTGTTAAAATATTATGGTTTTTTATTAAACAATAACTATCATCTTAGTACAGCAGGAGCTAATATTAGTATTGCTGCTTTGAGAGGAACAAAAACAACAGTTAATTTATTAGGAAAAGAAAACAAAGTTGTAACAATAGGACATTTAGGAAATTTTAAAACAATACATATTGATGAGGCGGGTGAAAATAAAGAATTAGTTCAAAACTTAAAACCTTTTTTAACTGATAGTAATTATAGTTATGATAAAGCAGGAAGTACAGGAATATTTCATAAAAGAACAGCACAAATTAATTTAAGTGAAAACATTTCATATGACCATATTGGGCAGTATAGAGGAAGTATTAGGAAAGGTTATAAAGATAGAGATGAAATAATTGAAGGAATTAATAAACCCGAATGGGATGAAAATTGGGATTTGCATCTTCCTTTAAATGAATATGAAGATAATATGTATTTGTATAGAACAATAGAAGATAAAAGAACTGAAAATAGGTTGAAACAAATATGGTGGATAGATGGATATAATTATCCATTACATGAAAGATTTTTGTTTTATTTTTATTTAGTAAATGAAAAACAAAATATAGATTTATTGGATGTTGTTAAAGAAAATATTGCACAAGAAATTATTCATGAAAATTTTAATTTAATGAAATGTTTAAAAACTAATGTTGTTGATGATTTTTTTAAAGGGTTGAAAAAATATGTAGCAGAAAAGGTTGAATACAATATATTTAAAAAAATTGATGAGATGTTAAAAAAATATGATTTGCATGATAACGCAAGAATTAAAAAATTTTATTATGTTTTGTTGAAGTTATCAAGAATAATAAATCAACGGAATAATTATATCCAACAAGATTATGATTTAGTTCAATATATTTTACAGAAGACAAATGTTAAATTAGATGTTTGTGATACTAATGATTATAAAATTAAAAAAATAACAAAAAAAATTAATATTCCTGAGGAAAGTATAAAAAAAATGGAAAATAAATTTAAATTGCCAGAGGGAGAATTTGAATGAAAAATGAAGAATATATTATAAAATTAGTTAATAGAGCATTAGTTGATAGTAATTTAGAAGCAGTTTTTTGTTATGAAACAAAAATGAAATTAGTAAAAATTATTTCTTATTGTATGGAAATTGCGGAAAGAAGAAAAATAAAAGAAATTTATTTAGAAGGATTGTGTAGAATGTATAACAATGAAAAAAACATGGATGAATTTTTAAAATGGTTGGAAAAAGAATTAGAAAATTAAATTATGAATATGAATATTTAACAACAATTAATAAAAAAGCTTTTATTAATTTGATGAAAAATAAATTTCCTAAATTAAAATTAAAAACAATTATTAGAAGATGGTATGATTGTAAAAAAAAATTAGGAGAACAAAACGAGAATAAAGTTAAAAAAATTGTTATTAATGATGAAATTTGTTGTAAACCAAATAGTTTAAAAATGTTAGAATTAGGGGATATGAAAAGATTTGGTTATAAAATTACTAGAAAGTTTTTACAAAAATATGGTTTTAAATATGAAGAAATAAATTGGTTAGAAAAATATGGTGAGGCCGAATAAATGGAAAAAGAAATTAAATTGTTGTTAAATAATTATTTAATAGATTTAAAAAAGAAAGAAATAGATAAGTTTGAAAGAGCAAAATTATTAGATGTGGCAATGAGAGAATATAAATTATCACAACGGGGGTTAGCACAAAAAATTGGGGTTCCTCATAGCACTATTCAAGATTGGATGTTGGTGTTAAGATTAACTGAAGAAGAATATAGTAGTTTAAAAAGGAAAGGATTAAACGGAACAGAAATTTATAGAGAGTTGAGAAATAATGTGACAAAGCCAAAAGAAAATATTTTGGAAAATACTAGAACAAATAAAGATTTAAAAAATATTTTAAACAACCTTAAAGGTGTTATGCATAAAGTTGAAAACGATTATATAACTTTTGAAACTGAAAATTTATTAATGGAAATAATTAATATTTGTAATAGGTTTAGAATAAAAATTGAAAAAATGTTAAAAAAATGAATTGGTTTGATTTAAACGAAGAAGAGAGAATAAAACAAGTTTATAGTAAATATACTATTAAAGATTTTTGGGATTATTGGAGTGATAACAATAATGTTTATATGGAAGTTAGAATTAAAAACTGGCAAAAAGTAAAAGAAGTTGCTAATAAATTTTCATTAAAATATTCTCATAGTGGAGTGTATGTTAATAGTTATATTCAATTAAAAAATGTAATTGCTTATGTTAGAGATAAAGAAACTATTTGGTGTGGAATTAATCCTCGAAAAAAAAATTGGGTTACTATTGGTTTAAAAGAAAAACAAAAACATATTAAAACATTTTCTGGAAAAGATGATTTTATTCAAAGTATTAATTATGTTTTTATTGATATTGACAGAATAGAAAAAAATGGTAAAGCAACAAAAAACGATTTAAAAAATTGTGATATGTTGGCAAATTTAATTTTAGAAAAGTTAGAAAAAAAAAATTGGAATAAAAATTATATAAAAATATGTAGTGGTAATGGAATACAATTATTAATTAAATTAGATATTTTTTTAGAATTGCCTACAAGAAAATATAATGAAGAAAAAAAAGAATTTGAGTATGATAAAGAATTTTTTGATATTAGTGATTATATAAGAAATGGAATAGGAAAACAAATTTTAAATTTTTGTAAAAAACATAAAAAAGAATTAAATGTTGGTGTTGATAGAAGTTGTTTTAATATTGGAAGAGTTTGTGCACTTCCTTTTACAAAAAATTTTAAATATGATAGTTTTACATGGAGAGGAATTGTTGAAATACAAAATAAAGAAAATATTGGGTTGAGTGATTATATATTAAATGTTTTTGAGAAAACTGATTTTAAAAATTATGGAAATATTTTTAATAAACAAAAATTAGTTAGACCAAAAAATTTTATTAAAAAGGGGGAGCTAGGAAAAAATCCTATTGTTAGATTAATATTAAATAATAATTTACCTTATGGAAAAATTAATGATACATTATGGTGTCAAATTAAATGTTTATTGAGAGATAATAAGTTTGATTTAAATAGTGAAGAATTTAGAATGGTACATAAACAATTAGAAGAAAAATTAAATGGAAAATTAACAACAAATTTTCCAGATAAAAAAATTAAATTTAATGAAAATGTTGTTAATAATTATTGTATTGATTTAGGAATAAAACCTATTTATCCTTTATGGTTAAATAAAACAAATAAACACAATTTTTTGTTAGAAAATATTAGTTGGGGGTTTCATAAATATTTTGAAAGAAAGTTAAATTTAGGAGATGGTGATATTTTTGATGATATGATATTATTTAAAAAAACATTAAAAGAAGATGATATAAATAATAGACAAAGATTTGCATATTTTATAAATTTTTGTATTGATAAATATGGAAAGAAAAAAACAAAATATTTTTTTGAATATAAAATTTTTTATACATTTTTGAGTTTTGACTAAATTAAAATAAATATATATATAAAGGAGTATTATTATTTTTAAATATATGGTAGTTAATTTCGGTAAGTTTAAAAAAAATTCTAAAATTTTATCTAAAATAACTACCCCCACTAATCTTAGAATGAGGGAATTCAATCCCTCATCTAAGATAGTAAAAAACATGTTTGGTTATTCTAAAGATAAAATAGATAATTTTTTATTAAAACAAAGGAGGCAATAAAATGAAAAAAGATAAATTAAAAGAAGAAGCAGGGGATAGAAATTTATGGCCATATAAAATTGTTAATAATATTATTAGTGATAAAGAGAATACTAAAAAGAAATTAAAAAATATGTTATATATAGAAGAAGAGGTGGGGTAAATGCCGTTACCTAAAAAAAAGAAATATGAAAGGGAAGATAAATTTATAAGTAGGTGTGTTAGTAATGAAACAATGAAAGATGATTTTGAAAACATTAAACAAAGATTGGCGGTTTGTTATAATATATTTAGGAGGTAAATAAAATGTATGGTAGACAAGATGGAAGTGGTTATGGTTGGAAAAGAGGGGGCAGAGGGCGTAATAAAAAATATCCATGTCCTTATACAAAAGAAGAAGAAGTTGGTATAAGTGAAGATATTGTAAAAAAAATTTGGAGAGGAATTAAAAAATGAGAAGTTTAGAAACAAGGAAACCGGTTGACCGTGATTGGTCGGATATAGATTGTGGTTGTGGGCATCCAGAATGTCCGTATTGTAATGAAAATGAAGAAATAAGTGAAAATATTATAAAAAAAATATTGGGGGAAAATAAAAAATGAAAGATAAACTAAAATTTTTTGATTTGAAGGCTAAGAAAGCTTTTATGAGTAGTGATTATAAAGTTGTAGTAAAAAGTGGAAGAAGATTTGCAGTAGCACAAGCACCAAGTGGGATTCAGTCGTGGAGAGTATTAGGTATGGCTTAGGTGATGTAAAATGGATGTTGTTGGAAATATATTAGGAAAAAAGAAAAAGAAAAAATATGTTGAAGACCCAGAATGTTGTATGACTGATGAACAAATTTTGGAAGAACGGCATGGGTATTTTTATGATGATTGGTAAAATGTTAAAAATACCAAAGTATGCAAAACAAACAGCAAGAGAAGCTTTGGAATTAAGGCAGTCTCTACCCAAAAGTAAAAAGTTTGGAATTGATAAACAACAAGCAAGACAATTAGGAATTAATAGTGGGGTGGAACGTGCTAAACAAATTATTAATGATAAGTATATGCCTATAGAAGATGTTAAAAGGGTGTGTGCGTTTGGTAGATGGTTAGGTAGAGAACGTACGCAAAAAGTTCAAGGTGCAATTGATTTATGGGGTGGGGAAAAATTTATTAAACAGGCTTGTAAAAAATCAAAATAAATAATTATATGAAAATAAGTAACAGGTGAAAACAATGAAAAAAAAGAAAAAGTAGGTAAATTATTTTTTTAATTTATTTTATATTTTTTTATTTTTTTTTCATAAAATATATAAATAAGTTATGTTTTATTATTTTATAAACAAACGTAGGAGGTGAATACGTATGGTAAATGAATTTGAAAATTTAGATACAGATAAAGAAGAAATGGAAACTTTTTCTGAGAGTGAAAGTAATAATGAAATGGTTGCACAAGGAAGTGCGGGGCAATTATATGATTGGACACAAGCACCTGAAGGAATTAAAGCACCACCGAGAATTGATTTGAATGGTAAAACCGTAACAATAAAAAAAGCAGATATTGTGTTGCCACCAAAAGATAAAAAATGGGATTTAACAAAAGCTGGGGATAAAGAATATAAATATTGCACTTTTGTTTTACATTATGATTTTGAAGGGCAGCAGGAGTTTTATGCTGGTGTTAGGGTGTTTAAAAGAGAAGAAGACAAATATTCACACCCAACAATAACAAGAGATAGAAAATCTCAAGCAAGTAAACTTTTGGGGTTATATGCGGATTTTAAAGAAAAAGATATTAATGAAATAAGCTTGAGGGAATTTATGGGGTTTTTGAATAGCAACCCTAAAGTAAAAATTAAAGTTGGCGAAGTTGAAAATCCTGTGACAAATGAAACAATAAAAAAAAATTTTGTTGGTAGCTTTATTAAATAATTTTTTTTCTTTTTTTTTAAAAATGGCACCAACTTCATTTAGTCAAAATATTTTATTTAGTAAATGTAGTCTTGCTTGGTATTTTATGTATGTTAAAAAAATTCCTGTTTTAACTGATATGAGTTATGCCAATGCTGGAAATATAGTTCATAAAATTTTAGAAATTTATTATAGTAAAAAAATAATTGATATTAATTTATTAAAAGAAGAATTTAATAAATTATGGGGGAAATATAAATTAAATAATATAGTAAATGAAAAAAAAGAAAGTTATTGGTTGATGATATTAAATGGAATAGAAGTAAATAAAAAGTTTACAAGTTTGGAATTGAAAATTTTTTATCCAGATGTTGTTGGTTTTTTAGATGGAGTTAATACTAATGAAGATGAAATTGTTGATTGGAAAACAAGTACTAGAAGTGAAGAAAATGAAGAAGAATATAAAAAACAAATGATATTTTATAGTTGGTTATTTTATAGAAAATTTGATAGGTTACCTAAAAAATGTATAGTTTATTATTTAAAATATAATGGAACCAATGGAAAATTAATTATTAAACCAAATTTAGAAGATATAAAAAAAATAGAAAATTGGCATAATGATATAAGGGAAAATATGGACAAAATAAGAAATAATGTATCAACTCCTTTAAAGTCTAAAATCTGCTTCTTTTTTTGTCCATATCCCAATTTATGTAATTCTAATGAAAATATATTAAAATTTATTTTGAATATTAGAGGTAATTATATTTTTATTGATGGACCTTTTACTGATTTGTTACATAAAGGATTAACATATAATTTTAGTTATGAATTAAAAAATGCACATTTTATAAAAAAAGCAAATCCTAATATTAATACGACAATTAATTTTTGGAAACAAAATAGAAGAATGTTACCTTTGGCTATGAAAGATAAATTAATTGAGGTATTACAAAGATATGCGGAATATAAAAAGAAAGAAATTGCAATTGATATTAATGATGAAAGAGTTTTTAATAATGAAAAAATAGAAATGCCAGAAAATTTTGTTAATGATAAACAATTAAGAGATTATCAGGAAGAGGCAGTTGAAACATTTATGAGAAAGAAGATAGGAATGTTAGAGGTCGCAACGGGTGCAGGAAAGACGGAGATAGCAATTGAATGTATTAGAAGATTAAATATGAAAACTTTGTTTATTGTAGATAAGATTGAATTATTAAATCAAACAAAAAAAAGAATTAAAGATAGTTTAGGAATAGATGTGGGGGAAATTGGGGGTGGGCATAGTTTTACTCATTTGGTTACAGTTGCAACTGTTCAAACATTAACAAAACATTTGAGTAATTTTGCTTCTTATTTAAGAAGTGTTAGGTTTGTTATTTTTGATGAGGTTCATCATGTTTCAGCGAGGTCGTATGAAAAAATTGCGGGACAATTAATATCAACTGAATATAGATTAGGTATTAGTGGAACAGCTTTTAGGGATGATGGTGAAGATATGAGGATGAATTCTGTTAGTGGATATATTATTTATAATTTGAATAGTAATAAATTGATAACAGAAGGATGGCTAATTAAACCTAAAATTGTTTTTATAAAAAATTTTTTAACAAAAGAAGAAGAAAAAAAAATTGAAAATAAATGTAAAATAGGATTAATAAATGAAACACCTAATTATAGTAATTATTATAATGGGTTTATTAGTGAAAATGAAAAAAGGAATAATGTTATAAAAAATATTGTTGAAGAAAATAAAGATAAAAAAATATTAATTTTAACTAAATTAATTAATCATGGACAAAATTTAAAAAAATTAATTCCTAATAGTGAACATTTGTATGGTGAAACAAATAAAGAAGAAAGAAAAAAAATTTTAGATAATTTTGTTAATGGAAATAATAATGTTTTAATTAGTACTATAAGTATTTTTAGTGAAGGAATTGATATTCCGCAATTAAATATTATTATAAATGTAAGTGCAAATAAGGGTGATGTAAAAACTATTCAGGTTTTAGGAAGAATATTAAGAAAATTAGAAGGAAAAAAAGATGCAATTTATTATGATTTTTGGGATAGCAGTAAATTTTTTAGAATGGCAAGTTATGCTAGACGAAAAATATTAAAAAAAGAAGGACATGAAGTTGAATGGTTAAATTATTCACAAAATTTAAATAATAGTGTTGTTTAATATTTTTATAAAAATGGAGGATAAAAAATGAAAGTAAAAACAAAAAATTTAGTTGAATTTTTAAAAAAGATTAAAATGGAAGGGACACAACAGATTGATGAATGTTTATTAGATTTTCAAGAATCTGGTTTAAAAATTAATGTTAATTCACCTTCAAAAATGTCAAGAGCTATGGGTTGGTTTAAAACTAAAGGGTTTGAAGAATATAATAGTTTAGGAAAAGTTGGGGTGAATGATTTAAATAATTTTATTAAAGTATTAGAAAGGTTTAGTGAAAAAATATCTATTTCTAAACAAGGTAATTTATTAACGGTTAAAGGTAAAAATAAAAAAGTTGAAATTGAATTAGTTTCAGAAGATTTTTTAAGTGTTGATAGTGAACCAACTTTAGAATTTGATGATAAATTTAATATTAGTTCTAAAAAAGTTAAAGAAATTTTTAAAGATGTTCAAATGAATAAAGATGTTGTTTTAGATATAAATACTAAACCTAAACAAGTTATTTTTTCTAATACAGGAAAATATAAATTTCAAAATATTTTAGATAGTGATGAAACTAAAGGAGGAGTAAAAGTTTCTTTTGGGGAACCATTAATAGAATGTATAAATAATTTAACAGGAAATATAGAATTTAATATTAAATCAGATTATCCTGCTAAAATAATGGAGAAAACAGATATAAGTAGTGTGACATTGATTGTTGCTCCAAGAGTAGATGAAAAAGAATAATGAATGATAGAAAATATAAATGGGTTTGTCCTGTATGTCAAAAAATATTATATGTAACAAAGTATGAATTTAATAGGAGAAAAAATTGTTCACATGCATGCAGGAATAAATCGGTTTATCATCGAAAGTGTAATAGTGAAAGTAAGAAAGGAAAAAGTATTCCTTGGAATAAAGGAGTTTCAGGATATACAACAAATTGGAAAGGAGGAAAGATGAAGGATACTACCAATCTTAAAAAAAATCATTGGATGAAAAAAGGAAACTTTTATGAAAAATATATGAGAACAAAAGTTAGTATTCCTAGTAAGCACGAATTAAAATTAAAAGAATATTTTGATAGATTAAATATTCAATATAAACAACAAGTTTCTATTATTAAATATCAAGTTGATTTTTTATTAGGTAAAAAATTGGTAGTTGAAGTTGATGGGGATTGGCATTATAAAAAAGGTAAATTAAGAAATGAAGATATAAAAAGAGATATTTTTATTAGAAATTTAGGATATGATGTTATTCATTTAAAACATCGAGAGGTAGATATATTATGTTAAATCCAAAAAAATTAATTTGGACGGAAGCTTATAGACCTCGTAAAGTTAGTGAAATGGTGGGGGATTTTAGAAATAAAATATTAAAATATTTAGAAGAACCTGAAAGTCTTCCTCATTTTTTACTTTATTCTAAAGCTCCTGGAACTGGCAAAAGCACTTTAATGAAAGCTATTGTTAATGAATTAAATTGTGATTATTTAATATTAAATAGTAGTGATGATAGGAAAATTGAAGTTGTTAGAGATAGAGTTAAACAATTTGCAATAACACAATCAAGTAAAAAAGGATTAAGACGTGCTATACTTATGGATGAAGCAGATGGTATGTTGAAAGCTACTCAAGATGCTTTAAGAAATGTGATGGAGACGTATGCAAAAAATGTTTTTTTTATTTTGTCCTGTAACAATTTAAATAAAATAATAGAACCTATTCAATCAAGATGTGTTATTGTTCCTTTTAAATATCCTGATAAAGAAGAAATATTTAATTATTTAAAAATGATTTGTGAAAGTGAAAAACTTAAATATTTAGATGATGGAATAAAAAAAGTAATTGAATTAAATTATCCAAGTATAAGAAATTGTGTTTTAAGTTTACAAGATTTAAAAGTTGAAGGTAAAGTTGTTAGTGAAGAAAATGTTCATCCTATAAATGAACAGTTTGAAGAAATGTGGCTAAGGCTAAAACAAAAAGATTGGAAATTTATTAAACAAGAAGTTATGTCAACAACAATTGACCCTAGGGAGTTGAATACATTTTTTTGGAGTAAATTTTTAGATGAAGAAAACTTAAAAGGTATTCAGATTACTTGTCGGAATGAAAAAGATTTTGCATATGGTAGTGACCCTAAAATAATTATGGTGACATCAATTATTGAGCTGTGTAAATAAAATGAGTATAAATGATGAAAAATGTCAAAAGAATGTTGGTTGTAAAGCTAATATGATTAAAAAAATTAATAGAGTTATTTGTAGAAATAATTGTAAAAATTGGAAGTATAATGGTAAGAAAAATAAAAAAGGAGAAGATGTTAAAAGTTGTGTGTTTAATTATAGTTAAAAGAAGTAGGTGTTAAATAAAAAAAATGAATATCATTGATATTGTAAAAAATTTATATGTAAATAAAAATAGTAAGTGGTTAAAAAATATTAATGAAGATGAAATACAACCTTATGTAATTCAACGATGGCTTGCTATGAATGATATGATAAGAATGCAAACACGATGGTTGGATAAATATGTTTTTGTATTGCCCCCAAAAATGTATTTAAGTTTAGCTTGGAGTGTTATTCCAAAAGTAAGAAATCCTCCTTTTTGTGAGTATATAAAAAAAAGAGATGAAACTGAAGAATTTGATTTTATATTAAAAAAAATAAGAAAACATTTTGAGATGAGTGATAATTGTTTTCAATGTAATAAAAGTAGAATATTAACTGAAATAAAAAAAGATATGGGTAGTTGGTTTAGGTATTATGGCATACCAAAAAGATATTGGAAAACATATTGTTTAGATTTTAGTAAAATAAAATTTATTGAAGAAAAAAAAGAAATAAAAAATTTAGGGGAATGGGGCTTATGAAAAAAATAAAAAAGAAGAAAATAGGAAATGTGAAAGTTAATGTTGTTTATCCTTATAAAGAAAAGAAATTTCAATTTGCAAAAATTAAATATAGTTTAAGTGATTATGGTGATTTAAATTATCAATTAATTAAATTTAAACCTTATGATAGATTTGATAATAATTATTATAGAACGATTGATGTGAGTGAATTATTATATGAAATAAATAAGAAAAAAAAATTAAAATGTAATAGAGTTATTTTGTTTGATTTTGATAAAAGAGGAAATATTTTAGGTATTGAAATAGTTAATAAAAAAGAATGAGGTAAAAAATGAAAATTAATAAAAATAAACAATTACATTTGCATACAGAGTTTACTTTTGATAGTGCACATAAATTAGAAGGGTATGATGGAAAATGTTCTAATGTTCATGGGCATACAGGATTAGTTGAAATTGAATTTAAAGGAAAAGAATCACAAAAAAATTCTGTTGGAATATTAATTGATTTTGGAATAGTTAAAAAATTAAAAGAAATGTTAGACCATAATTATTTGAATAATGTTTTAAAAACAAATCCTACTGCTGAAAATATTTCTAGATTTATTTATGATTATTTACATACTTTTATTAAAAAAGAATATGGAATAGAAAATATTTTAATTAAAATTAAAGTTTATGAAACTGCTGTCAAAAAACATACATGGTGTCAAATAGGTGATTGGTAATGAAAATTTGTGAAATTTTTGTAAGTCATCAAGGTGAAGTTAATGTTGGAAAGTTTGCATTGTTTATCAGAATGAGTGGTTGCAATTTAAATTGTGGTTATTGTTTTGGTTTTAGAAATTATCAAGGAAAAATACCTAATATTTCTTTATCAAATAAAGGAACAAAAAAAATTCATAAAATAAAAAAAGGAGATAAATTATTAACATTAGATAAAAATCATAATTTGGTTGAAACAATAGTAAAAAATATAATAAAACGAGAAGTAGAAGAATGGTATATTTTAAAAATTAATGGAATAAATTATTATGTCACACCAGAACATCCTTTTTTTACTACAAGAGGATTAATACAAACAAAAGATTTAAAATTAGGAGATGAAATTTTTTCCATTAAAGGAAATGAAAAATTATCATTTAAAATGAAAAAATATAATCCTATGTTTAATGAAATTTCAAAACAAAAATCTATAAATAATACTGATTATAAGTTAAATGGTAAAAAAATATCTTCAACTATTAAAAATAAACAAAAAGAAGGAATATATGTTTCTCCTTGGCACAAATTATCTGAGGAAATAAAAAATAAATTACGAAAATTAGCATCTGAAAGACAGATAGGGAATAAAAACACTAATTGGAAAGGTGGCAAAAAAAGAAATTGTAATTTATTAAAAAAATTATGTAACGAAAATAAATTATCAATATGTAAAAGATGTAAAAAAGAAAATAAATTAATGGTTCATCACATTGATGGAAATATTGATAATGATAATTTAGATAATTTGACAACAATATGTTTTTCGTGTCATAATAAAATACATAAAAGGGGATATAGTTTTTGGAAAAATAATAATAGAAAAGATAAAAAAATAATGTGTGATGAAAAATTAAATGTTATGAATGATTTTTTAGCTATAAAACATAATGGCAAAAAAGTTCAAAAAATAAGATATTTTAATAGAAATGATAAAAAATATAAATATGAATATTTTAAACCAAAACCATTAACAGTATATAATTTATCATGCGAACCTTATAATACATATTTAGTTGATAATATGTTAGTACATAATTGTGATTCTTTATATGCTCATACAGAAAGTTTTGAGATGATTACTGATGAGTTGTTAAAAAAAGCAATTCAATTTAATAGAATTGTTATAACTGGAGGTGAACCTTTTTTACAGAAAGAAGAATTAGGGAATTTTATTGAAAGGTTAATTAAAAAAAATCCTAATATTGAAATTGAGATTGAAACAAATGGAACAATAAGGCCGGTGTTGATTGGTAAGTTTAAAAATATTATCTATAATGTTAGTTTAAAGTTAGGTAATAGTAATAATGATTTTGATAAAAGAATAATTCCAAGTGTTATTGAATGGTTTAATGAAATGAATAGTAATTTTAAATTTGTTATTAATAATAGTGATGATGTTGAAGAAGCCAATATGATAGTTGATAAATTTAATATTAATAAAAAAAATGTATATTTAATGCCTGAAGGTAAAACAAGAGAAGAACAATTATTAAAAATGGAGTTTGTTATTAGATTAGCAAAATTTAGTGGATATAATTTTAGTCCGAGGTTACATATTTTAATTTGGGACAATGAACGTGGGGTATAAAAAATGGGAAATAAATCAATAAAAAAAGTTGAAGAAGGAATTAAGTTAATTTTAGAAGGTTTAAAAGATGAATTTGGATTAGATATTACAGATGAAAATTTTAGAGAGACGCCGCAAAGAGTTGGAAGGGCATATTATGAATTATTTAAAGGGATTAATAATAACAATGAATTAAAAAATTTATTAATAAAAACATTTCCTTCTAATTATAATGGTATGGTAATAAGTAAAAATATTAATTGTTTTTCAATGTGCCCACATCATTTTCTTCCGGTTGAATATGTTGTAAATGTTGGATATATTCCTAATAAAAAAACAATAGGAATATCTAAATTAAGTAGAGTAGTTGAATTAATAAGTAAACAACCAATATTGCAAGAAACATTTACAGAAAATATAATTCAATTTTTAACAAAAGAATTAAAACCTTTAGGAGTAATTGTTCAAGTTAAAGGTAGACATTTTTGTATGATAATGAGAGGAGTTAAGCAACCAGATAGTTGGACATTAACAACAAGTTTAAATGGAGCATTTAAGACTGATAAAGCTACTAGGGAAGAGTTTGAACTATCAATAAAATGACAAAACATATTATTAGTCAAAATAAAGATATTATATATAAACATTATTTAGAATGGTGCCAAAATAATAGATGTTTAAATAAAAAATGTGTATCTAATAAACATTTAATTTGTGAAGATTATAGAGGCATTCAAGATTGTAAAGCACATATTGATTAAAAATGTCAATTAATCATTTAGTGTATGCAAGTAGAAAGAAAAAATTAATTACAGAACTAACTAAATTATTTTATGAAAGAGAAAAACTTAATCAAAAAATAAAAAATTTACAATCGGAAAGTAAATCATTAGATAATGCATTAATAAGGTAAATAAAAATGACAAATTATATTTGGATAAGAACACAAAAAGAATTAATACACGAATATAAAAATGCACCTAATAAGGTTAGTTTTTTAAAATATCCTCATAGACATTTATTTAAGTTTAAGGTATATTTAGAAGTTTTTCATAAGGATAGAGAAGTTGAATTTATTTTATTTAAAAGATTTATTGATGAACAATTAAATAATATAAAAAGAAGTAAAGATAAGAGTTGTGAAATGTTGAGTGATTGGTTAGCTGAACGAATTAGATTAATATATCCAAAACGTGATATTAAAATAGAAGTTAGTGAAGATGGTGAAAATGGTAGTGAAATATTTTATGATAAATCACAAAGTTTAAATACACAATTAACTTTAAAATATTTACAATGGTATTAGAAAACGAAAAAATAAATGAGTTGGTAAAACAACAACATAATCTAATAAGACAATTTGATAGAAAAGAAATATTAGAAGAAGAATATAAAAATAGAGTAATAGAGATTGAAAAACAAATAAAAGAAGAAACTAAAAAATTATTAGAAAAAGGAGAAGAAGAAAGAAATATTGAAAAAAATAAATTGGAGGAAGAAATAAAAATGGAAGAAGAAAATAAAATAGAACAAACAGCATCTAGAAAAGATAGTGTTGCTAAACATATTTTAGATGCGTTGCAAATGAAAAGCGTTAAAAGTTTTAAAGATGTTGGGGAAAAAGTTAAAGAAAAGAAACCTGAAGCAGATGTTGTTAAAATAATGAGACAAGCAAAAGTTATGGTTAAAGAAATTGTTAATGGTAAAGGTAAAAAAGCACAAGTTTATCATTGGGATAATGACAATTTTTTATTAGTTAAAAAACAATAATTAACGTTTTAATATTTTTTTCTTTTTTTAATTAAAAGAAAATAAGGTGATAAATATATGAAAAATAAATTATTTATAGTTACGTTAGAACCAATCGAACAACGTTATACAAAACAATGGTATTATTATTTTAAACATAAATTTTCATTTCATTTTGATGTTGAATATATAGATGGTGATTATATAGATGATAAAATAGAAAGTGGTTGTTTTTTAGATATTAATAAAACTAATATTTATAAATCTCAACAAATTGTAAAAATAGCTAAGATGTTTCAATGTAAAAAAATAAATGATAATGATTTATTTTTATTTATGGATGCCTGGCATTATGGAATAACAGCATTAAAATATATGGCGCAATTAAATAAAATTAATATTAAGATATTTGGATTTTGGCATGCCGGAACTTATGATTGTTTTGATTTTATATCACAAGCAGGATTAAATAAATGGGCAAGTTTTAATGAAGCGGGGTGGTTTAAAGCTTTAGACGGAAGTTTTGTTGCAACAAATTTTCATAAAAAATTAATTTTAGATTATTTTGGAAAAGATGTGCAACATAAAAAAATTCATGTTGTTGGTTTTCCTATGGATTGGCAAGAAGAAATTAATAGTAGGGTTAAAGAATATAAAGAAAAAGAAAATATTATTGTATTTCCTCATAGACTTGATTATGAAAAACAACCAGAAGTTTTTGATAAATTAAGTAAAGAATTTCCTAATTATAAATTTATTAAAACTTTAGAAATTACAAAAAATAAAAAAGAATATTATGAATTATTACAAAAAGCAAAATTTGTTTTTAGTGCAAGTTTACAAGAAACTTTTGGAATTGGAACTGTGGAAGCAATGTTTTTAGATTGTGTTCCTTTAGTTCCTGATAGATTATCATATGTTGAATTATATGATAAATCTTTTAGATATGAAAATAAAAATTTTAATGATTGTGTTAAAAAATTATATGATATGATTTTACATTATAATGAATATTTAGTTAAATTAAAAGAGAATAAAACAAAAATAAAAAGAGAAAGTTTAGGGGCTATTCTTAGAATGGTTGAGGTGATGAAAAGATGAAATTATGGGTTGGAGTTGAAAAAGAAGGGGAATTATTTGGAATAAAAACATTATTTGTGGGAAGTCATAATATTAAATATGAAAAAATTTTAGATATTTTAAATAATGATAAACTTATTGGGCAAATATATTTTGGAGCAGGTTTGTGTTCTAGAGTTAATTTTTATGTTTTAAATAAAATTATTAATAATAAAAATTTAGATTATTTAATAATAACTATGGAAGTTAATATTAATAAATTAAATGAAATTAATTTAAATAAATTGACAGATGTAAGAATTATTGTTACAATTAATCATAAAAATTTTAGTTTGTTTAAAAATGTAAAATATAAAGATATGTTAAATATTAAATTACAATCATTATATACAAAAAATAAAATTTTAACAATAGGTAATTATGAAAATTTTAATAATTTTAATTTAAAAGATTTAAAAGTAAAAACATATAAAGGAGATAAAGTGATAGAATGAGTAAAACGATGTTTGTTCCAGCGATTGGCGAGCAGTTTAATCATACCTGGAATCGTGGGTTGAAATATAAAAATTATGATATGAAATTTTTTACTAAACAATCTCATTTTGAATTAGATATTGCTTTGCAAAGTTGTTATTATGGAATTAATGGTGTTGGAAAAAATAAAGATGTAACGTTTAGAGATATGATACAGTTTCCGAAAGATAAAACATTGGTTGGTGATAGTGTTGATTATAAAGAAACAATTATTGTTAGAAAAATTAATACAGAAAAATTTAAACATATAGAAATAGGAAAATTTGTTGATAATTTTTTAAATAAAAAAAAAGAAACAACAGATTTAGGATATGAATTTTTAGATATTAATAATTGGGAAGTTTTGACTATAGGTAAAGATTTTAAGATTTGTTGGAAAAAAATAAAACAGGTTATTAGACATAAAACAAAAAAGAAAGCATTAGAAATAATAACAATAGGCGGAAAAAATATTATATTAACAGAAGACCATTCAATAATACAATTTAAAGATATTAATACATTGATAGGAAAAAAATGTGCAGATTTAGCTTATGGTAGTTATATTAGTAATTGTGATTATGTTTTATCTTATGACAAAATAAAATTATCAGAGACTGATATAAAATTTTTTGATGTTGATATTGTATTTAATAGGAAAAAAGAAGTTTTTAGATTTGATATTCAAGAAATGGAATTGATAATATTAGGATATTTAATTGGTGATGGACATGTTCGAAAACAAACGTTTGGAATTAGTGGAATGACAGATGTGAATTTAAGAAATTTAGTAAAAAAGTTTTGTGAAAAATATAATTGTTCTTTTAAAATAAGAAATAATAAACATGATTCTGATATTGCTTCTAAAAAGCTTTGTGATGTGTTTAGATATTTAGAAGTTGACGGATATAGTAATACAAAAAAAATTCCAGATTGGGTACTTAATTTATCAAAAAAGAAGTTGGGATATTTTTTAAATGGTTATTTTGGAGCTGATGGAACAATTTTGGTTGGTAAAAATGGTAAAAACAAAGGATATATAACAGGAATTATTATTGGTTCAGTAAGTAGAAAGTTACATTTAGATACTAAATTAGCATTAGATAAATTGGATATTAAATATAATAATGGGGTTTGTAAAGAACGTAAAACAATGATAAATGGTAAAATATATAATTCAAAGAAAAGTTGGAATATAACTATTTATGATAGGGAATCTATTTTGTTATTTAAGAAATATATAGGATTTATACATAAAGAAAAAAAAAATAAATTATTAAAAGGATTATTATCAATTAAAGTTCATATGAGACATGGAAATTTGCCATGTGATATTGTTAAAGATTATGTTAAATTCGGTAATCAAGATTTTATTAAAAAATCTAGAATTAATCATGAAATTAAAAATAGTGATATAGGATGTTATAGAATTAAAATAATAAATGAAAAAAAATTTAATACAAATTATGTTTATGATTTATCTATTGAAGATACAGAGTCATTTTTATGTTCCGGTGTGTTATGTCATAATAGCGCCGGCTATCAAATTGCAAGTTTTAAAAAACGTGGGGAATTATGTAACATTGAACCAATTGATAGTTTAAGATGGCAGGAAGCAAATTGTGATGTTTGTATGAATTTAGATATACCACCTACTTTAGATAAAATTCCAACTTATGAAGAGTTTAATTTGGCATTAAATCAAAGTGTTAAAAATTTTCAATTGTTTGAAAAAGAAAGAAAAAATTATGATATGAAGTTATTAAATGTTTTACATGGCGAGACTTTAAAGTTACAAGAAATTTGGTATGACAAAGTAAAAGATTTTAATTTTGATGGTTTTGCTGTTGGAATGAAACCGCCATGGGATAGTATGATTCAAGCTTTAGGATTTTTAACTTTATGGGAAAAAGGCGAATTTGAAAAAAATACTTTTAAATGGTTACATTTTTTTGGAACAAGTGGAAAACATGTTGTTCCAACATTAGTTTATTGTGGCAGTAAATTAAATAAAATAAATATCAGTTATGATAGTAGTAGTTATAATGTTGGAAGTATTTTTAGAAAATATTATTTACCATTTGATACAGGGCCATATTTATTTTTTGGTGAAAAATTTAAAACTGATAATCCTCATATTAATCAACTTCCTTGTCAATGTCCTGTTTGTAATAGTATAAATAATATTGATATTTTAAATGGTGAAGATATATATAGTGGAACATTGATTAGTTTACATAATTTATATCAATATGATTATTATAATAATATATTAAATAGTTTAGTTAAGGATAGAGAATTGTTTATTGAATATTTAATGAAGGTTAATATTAGTGAAAAAACATTAATTAGTTTAGATTTTATTGATTATGGTATTGAAAATGGAATTACAAAAGCTGTTAAGAAATATGAAAAATATTTAATTCCACAACATTTAAATAAACAAAAACAAGTTAATATATTTAATTTTTAATGGAGGTAAAAAATGGATGATTATAGAATAAGTAGTTTAAAGGATAAACAAAGTCCAATTAGTAATGCATCTCCAATTTTAATATTAGGTATTATTATTTTTGTTTTACCTTTTTTTAATGCAGTATTTAATTGGAATTTACCAGGATGGCTATCTGCTATTGGGATATTTTTGATTATTGCAGGTGCGTTACATAGTGGAATAAAAATGATGAATTGAAAAGAATGATTGAAACTAGAAAATGTTTTGGGACTACAGAATTTAATATTAATAATGGTATTTGTAAAAATTGTATTTTTTATGATGAATGTAAATTAGTTAATCCTAAAGTAAAAAAAGAAAAAGTTAAAGTTCAAAATGGAACAAAAAGATATATTGATATATGATTTGGAATGTAAAGTATTTGGTAAACCAGATTCGTCTAAAGATGAGTTTAGAATTTTTGCATGTTATAGTTATGAAACAAAAAAATATTATACTTTAACTGAAAAAGAAGATATTCAAAAAATAATAAATAAACATAAATTTTTAATTGGTTTTAATAATATCGAATATGATAATCCAATATTAAAAAGATTTGGAATTAATATTGATTATAAAATTATAATTGATTTGATGGTAATAATTGATAAAAGAAAAAGTGGTATGAAAATAAAAGAAGGTATGTTAGGTGATTTATTAATTTATCAAAGTTTAGATTTTATTACAAAATTATTAGGTTTGGCAGATGAAGAGACTGGAAAAAAGAAAATTGATTATAAATTATTTTATAAAGATAAATGGTCAAATAAAGAATATGAGTTAATTGCAGATTATGCAAAAAGAGATATTGAAATAACAAAAAAATTATATGAATGGTTAGAAAGTTATTTTGTTGGGTTTAAAAGTTTTGTTACTAAAGAGAATATTAGAAAAAAAAAATATTTAACTTCTAGTTTAGCTGGGTTTGCATATGAAGCAATTTGTAATGCAATGAAATGGGAACCTGTAAAAAGTCAAACAACAGAAAAAGTTAAATTAAAAGGAGGATATGTAAGTTATCCTGCAGGTGAAAAATTTGAAGGAGATATTTTTTGTTTGGATTTTAATTGTTTAATTGAAGGCACTCAAATAAAAATGTGTGGGAAATATAAAAATCAATATTATAATAAAAATATAGAAGATTTACAAGAAGGAGAATTTATTGTTAATCATGAAGGAAAACAAATGATTGATAATATTAAAAAAGAATATTATGAAGGAGATGTTATTGAAATAGAATTAGAAAATAATAAAAAAATATGTTGTACTCCTCAACATCAATTTCCTGTTTATAGAGATGAAAAACAAATAGATATAAAAGCTGAAGATTTGAAATTTTCAGATGAATTAATTTGTAGAAAGTCTAAAAGAGGAATTAAAAATGGGCATTATAGAGGCGGAAAAATTGAAAAAAAATGTGAAGTTTGTAATAAAAATTTTTTAATATTTCCTAGTGAAGATTATATAAAATCATGTTCGATTAAATGTAGTAATATATTAAAAAGTAGAAATAGTGCTAAAACAAATTTAGGAAAAAGAAAAGAAGATACACCCCATTTAATGAAAATGAGTTTAGAAAGAACAGGTGTGAAAAGAAATTTATTAAGTAGAAAAAATATTGCTATTGGAAATAAAAAATCAAATCAAAATAATTATAATAATGGAAAATACCAATATAAAGATATTGTGTTTAAAAGTGAATATGAATTAAAAGTTGCACAAGCTTTAGATAGAGATAATATTAAATGGATGTATGAGCCAAAAGTATTTGTTTTAAATGATAAAGATGTTTATACTCCTGATTTTTATTTGCCTGATTTAGATAAGTGGTTAGAAGTTAAAGGGACAAGAAAATTTAATTGGACGGAAGGGCATAAAAAGTTTAAAGCGTTTAATAAAAAATATAAAAATAGTGTAATTATATTTGATGACCAAATAAAAGAATTAAAAGAGATGTTAGAAAAATGAAAATTAAATCAATTTGTAGGAAAAAATATAAAGGAAATATTTATGATATTACTTTATTAAATGATAAAAGTCCTTATTTTTATGCAAATGATATTTTAACACATAATTCGCTTTATCCTCATATTACTGTTCAATGTAATTTGTTTGGAAGAAAAAAATTAGGTAGTTTAGAAGATAGAAAAGTTTGGAATGGAAATAATAAATGGAAAGTTGAAGGAATATATTATGGAGATATATTAAGTCCCATTTGTGAATTGTTTAGAAAATGGTATCAAGATAGATTAGAATATAAAAAACAAGGAGACAAAAGAGAATATAGTTTGAAGATTATTTTAAACACAGGAAGTTATGGAATATTAAATACTCCTTATTATCCTAAAGTATTCGATAAAATAGCTGGTAGAGATTGTCCTAGTATTGGAAGACAATGGGTTATATATGCAAGAAAATGTTTTAGAGAAAACGGGGTTAAAGTTATTTATAGTGATACGGATAGTATAGTTCTTCAATTAAAAGAAGGACAAACAAAAGAAGATATGCTAAAAATAAAAGATAAAATTATAGAAGATATTAAACAAACAGTTCCTTTTCCACAAGAAACATTTAATATGGAATTAGAGAATGAAATTAAATATATTTATTTTTTTAAAAGAAGAGATAAAGTAAAAGAAATAGATGAAGATATGGACGAAGATGATTTTATAAATAAGTCATTAGGATTGATGAAAAAAAATTATATATTTGTAACAAAAGATGATAGAGTTGTAATTAAAAATTTAGGTATTAGAAAAAAATCAACAAGTAAATTAACTAGAAAATTATTTTGGAGATATTTGGTTCCTAAAATTAAAAATGGTGAAATTAAATTTAGTAAGGTTTTTTTAAAAAATAAAATTATGGAATTATTAAAAGAAGATTTTACTATGGTGGGGTTAAGGAAAAGTGTTGGGCGCTTAGATGAATATAAAAAATCACCAACAGGATTACAAGCACAAATATCTAAAAAATATGGGAGTGGAATACATTTTTTAATTCCTAATTTAAAAAATATTGGAGTAGGTATTGGAAAAAAATATTGTACTCTGGAAGAATTTAAAGAAAATAATTTAAAGATTGACGATATTGATTTGACTAATATTTGGAAGGAACTTGATTATTTTCTTAAACCACAAATAGAAAAAAATATATTTGAGTTTTGATAATAATGCCAAAGACAAAAATACTGTGCATTTGTGGTAGTACAGATAAGCCACAGAAACATCACATATTCAGAAAAGGACTTAGAAAAAAATGGGAACGGATGGGGTTAAAAAATATTATGATGTGTTGGAGTAAAAGTAAATATAGTAAAGCAAAAATATCAACGATACCTATTCCAATATTTGCATACGTAAGAATATGCCCAAGGTGTCATCGGTTGGCACATCCAGAAAATTTAGGATTTCATTTAAATGAATTGGTAGTAAATCATATAGAACAACAAAATGGCTAACAAAGCAAAGAAAGGATATAATAAAGAAAAGAGGATAAGAGATGAACTTGTTAAAGATGGTTGGACGATTGTTTTTAAAAGTATTAGATGGCGTTTTGGTTGTATTGATTTTGGGAAATTGTTTGACGTTGTTGCTTATAAAGGTAAGGAAAGGAAATACATTAGTAGTAAGCACCTGGGTGCAGGAAACTATTATTTATCACATCAAGACGAGATTAAACAATTCAAAAAACATTACGGATTATTAAATGAAAGTTATGAACTATGGTTATGGAATAAACCTAGATGGAAAGGGCGAGGAAAAAATAAAGTATATCATAAAGGAGGTTGGATTAAAATAATAAAATGATTTTGAATATAAATAAGAATATAATGTTTTTCTTTTTGTTATTATTAATTATTCCGTTAGTATTAAGTGTTAATTCAGGGGAAGATTATATGGTTAAGTCTATTCCACAATGTATTGGTGAATATAAAATTGAAGTTAAACAACAAAATCATGTTGATGATTATTTAATTAAAAATTGTAAAGAAAAAGAAAATAATTTTTGGTATTGTAGTTGTGATATTAAAAATTTTACTTTGAAAACATTTGATAATACTTCTAATATTTATGATTTTATAATTTTTTATAATGTTCCTATAATTGAAAATGATTATTCTAATTATAGTGAAAATGGTCAACCATCACAATTAGATATTGCATTAGAAAATTCTAAAAGACAAATTGAAATTAATGATATTAAAGTTGATATTAAAAAAGAAGAAAAAGTTAAAGAGCCGATTAAGTTTCCTGAAATTACAAGTGTATTAGAAATTGGTTGGGTTGTATTGTTTACATTTATGATTATTTTATTATTAATATATTTTGTTTGGAAATGGGTTTCAAAAGATGAAATTATAAAAGATAAAAATAAAATTGAAAAAAGTAAAGAAATAGTTGATGATGATATTATTAATTATTTAAAAAGTAAATTAGAATAATCATAACTTTTATATATTTAATTAAATTATTAATTTTATAAATTAAAAAATTTGAAGATGAAATTATTGAGGTGAAAAAATGAAATCTGAATTTCAAAAACAAATTGAAGCTCAGCAAGATTTTTTAGATAAATTATATAGTAAATATTATCAGTATTTTATTGAAGATAATGAAAAGGTGATAGGGCTAAAAACATGGAAGAGCAATTAACATTAATGGATTACATTGTATCTATTGGTATAATTGTATTATTTTTTGGAGTAATATTTGTTGCGTTTTATATAGATAAAAAAACCAATGATTTTTGTAATGAAAGAGGATATCCAACAGGCGAGAGTGGTAGTTTATTTGGTTCAAATAAAACTATCGTATGTTGTACCAATCCAGAATATCAATGCCAAGTATATGTAAAAAGAATTGAATGGATTGAAGTTAGAAAATAACTATCAATTTAATCGAACAAAATTCGACTAAAAAATGAATCGGAGGTATATAAAACGGAAAAGAAAAAAATTCAACAAAACGATAAAATAAATATTTTATTGAGAAATTGGAATATTATCTGGACAACTTTATTAGTAGTCGCTTGGTTTGTTGGAGAATTTTTTATATTCAAGTTTTTTATTTGGATGAGTGACATAACTATTGAAATTAAAGAAAAATGTTTTTATACCCTTTGTAATACAAGTACAATAATAACAATTAATGATTGGGATTCAGTATTGGCAGGAAGTTTAATATCTTTATTAATATCAATATGTATTACAATAAGTTTACTAGCACTCAGAAGTTGGTTAGTTAAGGATAATTCATTTATCATTGAGGATTAAAATAAAACGCTAAACAGCACTTGCAAGAAGGAATTCTTGTAAGTTAAAACAACCGAACTATCGCAAATGGATGGTTTTAAAACGAAAGTTGGAAGCCTGTTCCTGTTCGGTTGGCTGGGCGATTTTATAAAAAGTTAAAATGGAAGAATGAAAAGGTGAGAGGATATGATTAAGGAGGAGAAGATGGATAAAAAGAAAATTGATTTAAACAAATTAAGTTTTGAAGAACTTAAAACACAAATAGAGAATCTTGAAAAAGAAAAAGATAAAGTTAGACAAAAAGAAGGCAGTCCTTGGATAATCGGAGAAAATTATTTTATTAGGACAGTAACAATGGCACTATGCGGTAGACTTGTTGATGTAACTGATAAGGAGATTATTTTAGAATCTGCTTCTTGGGTTGCTGATACAGGAAGATTTACTGATTTTATAGTAAATGGTAAATTAGATGATTCTAGTGAAGTAGAGCCATTTCCCGAAGGTAATGTAATTGTAGGTAGAGGAGCTTTAATTGACGCAACAATCTGGAAACATGATTTACTAAAAAAACAAAAATGAATCAAACTATCATAAGAATAGGTTATGAAAGGTCAGGGTCATGGTCAAGGTCAGGGTCAGGGTCAGGGCCATGGTCATGGTCATGGTCAGGGTCAGGGTCAAGGTCAGGGTCAAGGTCGTGGTCGGTGTCAAGGTCAGGGTCGGTGTCAAGGTCATGGTCAAAGTTATGGTCAGGGTCAAGGTCATTGTCAAGGTCAGGGTCAAGGTCAGGATAAAGTTGATATTAATATTTGGAAAAGAGTTGATTAAAATGAAAAAATGAGAGGGGGAATGAAATATGGAAGATAATGTAATATATAATAAAACAGAAAGATTAGGACTATCTTTAGAAATTATAGGAAATACACTTGTGTGGTTCGGTTTAGGTATGTTTATAGGGTTAATATATTTTTGAAAATATTAAAAAAAATATGAAAAAATGAGAGAGGGTGAAAGAAAAAAGGTTAAACGAAATAAAGGTTCGCTTAACCGCTAATTAAACTCAATTTTCGAGGACTCAACGATGAGAACGATAAGATTGTTAAAAGAAGATAAATATTTCAAAGAAGATATGCAATACAATGAAGAGTTTGGTGATATATTAGATTTTGCTATTAAAACAATCAAAACAAAGAAAATTAAGGAATTGCGTTTTGGAAATCATTGGCAATACTTTAGGTATACTGGAAAATTAAGGGTGTATGAATCTAAAAGAAAAAACAGGAATCAAGAGTCTCTTATCATAAAAGGCAATGAATTTGAAGTTGAATGTTTAACAGAACATTGGGATGAAATCGTAATCAGGAATAAAGGAATAGATATTAAAGAAGTTGGAATCTTTATTGATTTCAAAAATCCAATATGGAATGAATATAACAAAGTAAGAAATAGGATTGAGTCCTCGAAAACTACGGATTCAGAAAAGGAATCTTGATTATAATTGCGGTTAAATTCCATTAAAATAGAAATTTAACCGCAAACATTAAGCCCAATAGATTTTTTGGCTCCGAGGTAAAAATGGGAATGTTTGATGAGATAAAAAATGTACTGTTTTGTCCTTACTGTGGAACAAGACAAGAATCAAATACGTTTCAAACTAAAGATTTTAGCAAAAGTTTATCTAGTTATGATATATATGAGATAAGGGGGTTAAACTATACAATATATAAAACATGTATTCATTGTAATAACTGGATAGAGTTAAACATTAATACATTAGGGGTACACACTATAGAAGAAGGTCAAAAACAAATTGCAAAAGAGAAAATAAGATTAGCTAGACTGTTTAAATCCCAAAAATCTACTACGAAGCCAAAGGCTTCTGGGCATAATAGTGATTTAAAAATATTTAAAAGGTCTTTAAATCGCATACATTATAATTAATTGACAAAAGGCAAAATGAAAAGGTGAGAGGGTAAAAGAAAAAAGGTTAAACGAAATAAAAGTTCGCTTAACCGCTAATTAAGCGAAATTAAAACTTAAACCCCCCGAACCTACGAAAATGAGAACAGTAGATTATGACCATATATTGCAGATATTAGAAAGATGTGCTAATGAAGATAAATCTGCAAGAGAAGCATATAATTTGATTGTATTTGCTTTTGGAAAATAAAATGGAAATTATAATTTATGAAGAATGATATTTTTTCATTCATTGAATATGAACAAGCAAGAAAAGATGAAAGCAAAGACAAAATTCAAAAAGATGTTTTATAAATTGCCAGAAAAGGCAAGAGCTAAGTTAGTTTATAATTTTGCAGTTAATCCAATGACATTAAATGTTTGTTGGTTTGAAATAAGAATGGATACAAAATTAGGAGAAAAAATATTGAGTGAATTAGGATATGAAGATAATTAGGTGAGAGGGTGAAAGAAAACGCTAAACAGCACTTGTTTGATAGGATAAGCTCTTGATAACAGTTAAAACAACCGAACTATCGTTATGGTTATGATACCATTAAGTTGGTTTCGTCCATCTTATAAAATCATGTTCGGTTGGCTAGGCGATTTTATAAAAAGTTAAAATGGAAGATTGAAAAGGTGAGAGAGGGTGAAAGAAATACCTTATATTGAAATCAGCAAACAATATCCAAAATCAATGGATTGGGAAGAAAGATTAAGTTTAGAATATGGTAATAAACTAATAAGTTATAGATTTGCCTGTCAATGTTATAAAAGGAATAAAGCTTTTGAAACAATTAAGCATACAATTCCTATTATAGCAGCGCTAGCTGCTACAAAGATTATTATGGGAATTTTAATGAATGATGAAAAGGTGAATGAGAAAATTGAAAATGGATAATGAATTATTGAAGTCTATATTTCTTGCAATTGCAGGAATAATTGTTACAATAGTTGTGGCTTATATAGTTCTTACACAACAGAAATCTTTATTTGATATTTGTTATAATTGTTCTGTAGAAATTATTAATATATCAAACAAAATTATTAATTGCACAGAAATAAGAAGTATTGAACATGTTATTGATTAAATGTTTCACTTAACTTTTTTAAGTTTTTTAAGAGGATGGAAATATTAGAACCCGAATTATTAGTCGGTATGTTTGATAGTCTAAAAGTAGTTTATTATATCAAAGCTTATGAAAAGACAATAAAAAAAGATGATTAGGAGAGGAGGTAAAAAAATGAATCAAAATCAATGTAAAAAATGTCATTATTTATTTGATGCCCAAATTGTATCTACTAATGGGGGAAGCAATAGAAATGGTTTATGCTGTAGTTTCTATATGCAACCAATATCAAATGTAAAAAAATGTACTAAGGTGACAGCCGATAATATTGATTTTAAGACGGCTTTGCCTAAATTAAAACATTTTTGAAATCGGGAAGCATTATGTTCAATGGTGGCAAAATATGAAATGGTTGGAACAAGTTAATCAAGAGTATAAAGATATTCAAGACTTTATATTTAAAATATACCAGAACTATAATAAATATTCAGATGAAGAATATAGATGCCCATCTTGTAGAAGTAAATTACAATATTCATTAAAAAAACAAGTAAAAGGAAATAATTGTGGATGCAGATTTCCAGATAAGTTTCAAAGAGGTATAATCTATAAAATTTATAATTATTTTAAATGGAGGTTATAATATGATAGAACAAATGGTGGAAATCGGATGTGAAGGTCAAATCGGAAAAAAAAAATTTAGGAAAGTAGTTCTAAGAGAATTATACTCATACAATGCAAAAGAGAAATTTATTAAGGATGATAATTGTATCATGCAAAAGAACAATTCCGATTTTTTAATATTTTTGACTGCAATACCTTTCATTGGAACAATAATAATATTGGTTTATTTTATGTCAAGACATGAAGAAGTTAGATATGAAGAAGTTTATAAGGATAATAAAAATGGTAAAGAAAAAAGAAACCGCTAAACAGCACTTAATGAACAAAGGGAGAAAAACAAGTATAATCCTGTTTATGGCAGGAATTTGTATTGCATTAATTGGAGCAGGAATAATTTTTCATGGGAATTTCTTTGGAGAAAGGAACTCAGGAATTGCTACAGTTATAGTAATACTTGGAATAGTATTACTAGCTTCATCAAATTTTAGATTGTTAAAATAAAAAAGAGGAGTGAAGAAAAATGGAAATAAATTTTAGTGAATTTAAAAAAGTTTTTGTGAAATATAAACAAATGAATGAAATTAGCTTTAATAATATTAAAAAATATAGTGAGTCTTTTGATAAGAAAGCAAGAGAAATTCTAGGAAGTTCTATTCCTAAGAAAAAAGTGTAGTAGATTATGGTAAGCAAAAATAAGATTAAAGGGTGGAAAATGCAACGCGAATGTATAACGTTGCTTGAATCTGAAGGTTGGTTAGTATCTAAAGTAGAAATCTCGCACAAGTTTATTAAACATAAAGACTTTTGGAGGTTGTTTGACTTTGTCTGTATTAGAGAAAACTTTATTAAGTTCGTTCAGGTTAAAACTAATCAACTAGGGTCAATGAAACCTTATAAAAGATTTGCTCAAGAACATCCAGTACCTAACGTTAGTTATGAATTATGGTGCAGGAAAGATAATGCAAAAAAGGTACAAGATAAATGGGACATTTGTGTATTTAAGGGGATATAAATAATGAAAAAAAAAAAAAATAATCATAACTTTTATATATTTAATTAAATTATTAATTTTATAAATTAATAGGAGGAAAAAGAAAATGAAACAATATGCAACGTATGAATGTAAAACGTTAGAAGAAGTAAAAAAAGCAACAAATAATTTGGATAAGGCAAGTTTATTACCAATAAAAATACAAGATGGTAGTGTCTTAAAAAACGTAGATAATTGGAAAGCAGTTTATAATATTAGTAAAGGAAAAATGTGTTCTGCAGTAGTTCCATATTATACCGTGGTACAACATAAAGAATATTTAGATGGTTTTAGTGAAGCATTGAATAGGTTGGGAATTAAATTTAAAATGAATATTCAACCAATTGGTAATAGAGTAGTAGCTGATATAACTTTTGAGAATAAAAATATTAAATTTGATAAATTAAATGAAGAGTTTACAACAGGGTTGCGATTAACAAATAGTTATGATAAAAGTTATGGCATAAATGTAGCTCCACGTTATACTAGATTAGCTTGTACTAATGGTATGGTATTAACTAGAAATGAGGTAACATTAAGTATTAAACATATTGATAAAAGAATAAGAGAAATAGAAAAGTTTATAGAAAAAAAAATTGCAGAAATAGTAAATCAGAATGAAGGTTTACAAGTGTTGGTTTCTTCAAGTATGAAGGATAGTTTGGAATGGAAATTTTGTTGTCGAATTATTGAAAAGTTATTTAGTCAACCTAAACATATTGAAAATATATTAAAACAAATTGGAATAAGTATGATAGAAGTTAAAGATAAAAAAAATAAAAAGAAAAAAAATCTTGATTATGTTTGGGATAAGAAAGAAAATAAAAAAAGTAAATTAACTAGATGGGAAATTTACAATGCAATTACAAGTTATATTTCACACGGTGAACATATATCGCCCCATGTTAATAATTTGTTTCAAAAGAAAGCTGAAAAAATTTTAATGACTCCTTTATTAAAAATGCCAAGGGTTGATAAAAAATTGTAAAAAAAGAAAGAGGAGTGTTTGAAGATATAGCTGATGAATTTAAAAAGATAATTGATGAAACAGATGATATTATTCCTTTGTTGGTTTTATGGAAAGAATGGAAAGATGGAGATTATTTTTTACAAAAACAAATTGAAAGGTTAAAAAACAAGATTAAAATTTATTTAAAAGAAAGAAAATGGGATAGATATTTTGATAAAAAAACAAATATTAGTGTTTCTATTGAAACAATAAAAAAAGAAAATATATTAAAAGATGAATTAAAGTTTTTTTTATCAGATGC
>Ga0180433_10001271_pt1 | contig 42360 bp, 45 predicted proteins | sample SS_ome_8_FD_132980 | JGI IMG/M metagenome (GOLD analysis project Ga0180433, IMG submission 132980) | Hypersaline lake sediment archaeal communities from the Salton Sea, California, USA - SS_1_D_1 metaG | ecosystem: Environmental > Aquatic > Non-marine Saline and Alkaline > Hypersaline >...
GGTACCGACTGCAGTGCCAGAAGCACAAAATAGGAGGAGAAGAAATTGGGGATTCCCAGCAACAGCCCCCCGGCCAGTTCCCTGGATTTCACCTCGATCCCCTTCAGAAGGATGGTCAACCAGCTCCAGAACAGCGCGGATAAAAACAAGAACAGCAGGAACATTCCCTGATCGGCGTTGGGGAACCTGAGTTTGAAATACTTCAATCCCGAATCGATGGCGCCAAAGCACAAAAACAGCAAAAGCAGTATCCAGGAAACCCTCCCCGACCGGTCTTCCCACAACAGCACCACCAGCAATATCGCCCCGAGACTGAAAATGTCAATCACACCGGGACGTTCCCCCCAGAAGACAATCGACACCACCACCGGCATGGCCAGGGACAGTCTTCCCACGGTGACGGTGGCGGTAATCCCCTCCTCTTTCAATCCCCGGCTGAACAGCACAAATCCCAGGGGGAACAGAAAACCGATGACCAGCCCGTACCCGACCACCCAAAGGTCAAGGGTGAAACTGCCGGTAAAAAGGAGTCCCAGGAGGGCGGCTGTCAGGTAATTGGCCGCGACCACGGCCCGTCGTTCATAACCCCGCTGCTCTCCAACCTTCAGGATCAGAGCGATCAGAAAAGAAGAGAGCAGGGCACCGAAGAGGTACAGAACGGCCATCGCCCATTATATCACAACCCACCGCAGGAAAAAATCCGCGGGCGGCATGGGAATCGTCTCCCGGTTATTCCCGGCACTCCCGGGAAATGATCCGCATCACCGTCTGTTTCTGGTCCTCGGTCAATCGATCGATTTCACAGCCGATGGAATACACAATATCCCGGCTCAGATATTGACTGTCGATCCCGGCCAGACTGATAATGGAGGACTGGGATATGCTGACCCTGAACTCCTGCTGGCCGTCTCCGTACTCGATGTATATCGGGTATTCCAGCCCGATCGTGGGCAGGAAGTTGGAAAGCAGGTTGAATCCCCCCAGGCTGACATTCTTGATCACGAACCGCTCCCGGTTCTGGAAATGCCCCCGGACCTCGGATTTCACCTCAAAGTATCCGGGAATTTCGGTGTCGGGATCGAACCGGGGATGTTGTCTTCTTTCCTCCATCGCTCTTCGGTCTCCTGTGCGCCCCCCTTTTCCTGACACCCCATCCGGGCCCAGTGATACATGATAGGATAATCCGGCCCCCTTGTCAAGGGGACCGGATTTTTCCGGATCGGCGGGATCTCCGGCCGGGCCCCGGGCATCCTTGGCCCCTGGTCTTAACGTCCTTTTTTCCCCAACGGATCCGCCCTTTCCCCTTGCCATCCGTCCGCAAATGAAGTATGGTGGTAGACGGTGAAATTCCTGATCGCTTGCTGGCTTGTACTTCTGCTGGGCCTCTGGCCGGCGGGAGCCGCCTCCCCCGGTTCCGGTCATACCGATCCGGGGTCGGGCCGGGATGAGCCCATTTCCCTCGCCGATCTGATACCGGGGCTGTCTCAACTCCGGCAGAAAAAGCCCTGGAAAGGTACCCTGCTGCTGGCGGGATTCACCGGATGCATGGCCGGCGCCATTTTCCGCAATGAGCGGGGGGGTCAACGCTATCGCCAGTACCTGGATTCCACCGATGTCGAGGAGATTATCCGGCTCCGGGAAGAATCGGAACTGGCCTTCCGCCAGCGTAACCTCTTTTTATTGGGCGGCTTTGCCGTCTGGGTACTGCACCTGGTCGATATTACATTTTTCCATCAAAAGGTCAAAATCGAAAGTGAAATTAAGCAGGACAGTCTGGTTGTTGGGATTGGTCTTTATCTGTAGCGGCTGCCGGGACGTGGTCTTCAACAATCCCCTGGATCCCGATGCCGCCAGGGCGGACCTCAAGATAGTGAAGACCTTCGTCACCGCCCTCAGCGGAGAAGGAGATATCGCCCATGACGGGGAAAAGATCTGGAAAGCGGACCGCTCCGGCCGGATCGCCGCCTTCGATCCCCTTTCCGGTTTTACCATCCGCAGCCTCCAGCTCCGTTCCAGTTCCGGTATCGCCTATCACGATCAGCTTCTGTACCTCGCGGTCCAAAACCAAAACGCCCTGGAAAGCTACGATCCCCTCTCGGGGGCCCTGGTCAAAATCCACTCCACCGGCCAGTATTATTTTCAGTACCTGGCTTCCACCGGCAGTGAACTGATCGCCTATGATTCCCGTACCTCCAGCCTGTTTCTCTACCAGCCCGATTCGGGAGAGGTATCCCCCCTGTTTCCGCTCAGCGGATTCAGGCCCGGGGGAATGGCCTTCTGCGATGGAAGAATCGTGATCAGCGAACTGAACAGCAACACCGTCTATTTTTTTGATATCGACGGTCAGGTCTCGAATATTTACAATTCCCCGGTCCAATCCATGAGCGGGATCACCGTTGACCCCGCCAGCCTGACCCTCTGTCTATTCACCATCAACGGCGATGTCTACCTGGTTACGGTTCCGTAGTTCGATTCTGCTGTTCTGCCTGCTGTCCGGGTGGAACCAGGGGGTGGATATCAGCGCCGAATATATCATCTATTCCCATGAAAACGGGTATATCCGGGGCGCGGGAAAGGTCGTTTTAACGGCCGGGGATTATTCGGTTTCGGGATCGGTTTTAATGCTGGATATCCGGTCGATGGCGGGCAAGATCATGGGATCCGCCCAACTGACTCCCCCCGGGGGAAAACCGGTTGAGAACGACGAGGTGTTGTTCAGACTGTTCCCCTTCCGATATCTCGGCCGCTCCTACACCCGCAGCATTGAATACCAGGGCGACCGGAGCCTTGACCACCCCCTGCGCGGAGTGGAACTCGAGGAACTGAAAAAATCCTCCCTTTACTACGAATGCCGTTCCCTGACCATCAAGCCAACCGGACAGATCGTGGCCCGTCATATCATCCCCTACCTGCTCCAGGTCCCTTCTCTCCCCCTGAAGAAGTTTATAATTCGAAAAGGGGAGATGACGGGAAGGACCGTTTTTTTTCTGGAAAACATCGATTACACCCGCCAGTACGGTCTGTCGGCCAATCTGGGGTTCAACCTGCATCGACCTGTTCTTCAGGGGGAACACCGACTGAAACTGTTTGAACGGGGACTTTTCGGATCCGATGGCACCCCCCGGGGATTTATCTTCCAGGCGCGGGATTCCCTGGTACAGAAAAACCGGGACAAACCCCTTGTCCTCGATTCCCTTTTCAACACCGACCAGGGATCCTACAACCTGACCCTTACCCATCAATCCCATTTTTCCGGTTTTCATTACACCCTGGCCCATAACCTGTCGGGCCGCCGGGGTACCCGCAGCTACCACCTCCTGACCGCCGGATTGTCCTACCGGGGCTGGGAAAAAATCACTCCCCGGCTGGACTTTTCCACCGATTACCACTCAAGCCGCACCTACCGCATCTCAGCCCCGATTCAGATTATCAAATCACTGCGAATCCATCCCGGCTGGGAACGCAACGTGACCGGGCGGGAAATCCGCCGGGACGATACCCGCTTTTTCACCCGGCTCGATTTCAGTTCCTCACTGGTCTCATTCCACTCCAACCTGGATATCACCCGGGACCTGGTGGAACTGACCTCCAGGAGCGCCTTTTCCCTCCAAATGGGCATCCCGCCGGTGAAATTTCTGCAGAACCGGATTCGCTTTGTGATGGCTCCCTTTTACACCTTCACCGCCTTTCCGGGAGCATCCGGCTTTACCCGAACCAGCACGCCGGGCATCCAGTTTTCCATCGCCAGCGAGGGGATCGGTCTTCCGCTGGGAACGATCCTGATCCCCCGTTTCGGACTCTACCACCTATGGAACGGCCCGGAAAGCACCAAAACCAACTTCGACACCCAGCTGTCTGTGGAAAAAAAGTTGGGCAACTTTTCCGTCAGCCTGGATTACAGCCTGGTCTCCCGTTTTGATCCCCGGGACTTCTGGGTCCAGGGGTACAGCATGAACCATCTGAGCCTTCGCTGCGAGTTGAAAAAAGACCCGTTATATTCCCTTTCTTCACGGGTTATATTCAACGACGACTTCAATCCGGAAAGCATCACCTTTCTGGGGCGCCTGTCCCTGCCCTGGCAGGCCCGTTTGTTTGCTTCAACGGTTTACCAGGTCAGGGAAACCCGGCTGGCCACCATGGAGATTTACCTGCAAAAGGATTTCATCGGACTTTTTAAACTGAGAGGAGGATATTCCCTATCGCTGAAAAGATTCTTTATCGACTTGGTGCAGTCCCTCTGATGCTGCTCCTTTTCGGATGCGGTGTCAAGGTCGAAGACCTGCCCTTCCGTCGGTACCCGGTCATTTCCCGTCTGGAATTCCTGCAGGATATCGAGGTTTCAGAGGACCGGATCAGGAAAACGGTCTTCCCGGACCCGGTCCCCCGTTTCCCCCTGGTCATATTCCTGAAGCTGAAGGCGGTAGAAGGGCCGGGCACCCTGCAGCTCCGGATATACGGTGAAAACCGGGAGCAGGTTTATGCCCGGACTTTCCCCTTTGGAAAACCCGGCCGGTACTATGATTATATCGTGCTGTACAACCGAATCGAAGATCTGCCCGGCACCCGGTTTCGATATGCCGTTTTCTACAACCGGGACCTGATCTGTTCCGGAAGTTTTGGAGTCAACCGGTCGGTGGATGCCCCTCCGAATTCTGCCCGGAAGATCCCCAATTCCCCTTGATTCCGATGAAACCCTCGGGGCAGATCTTTGCGCAGCGATCGCAGCCGAAACAGTCAGGGTGAATCAACGCCCCCTTCATGATCCCGTCGATGGCCCGGCAGGGGGATTGATGAATGCAGGCCTGACATTTGGCGCAAAAATCCGGCTGGGGGCTCCGCCGTCGGTATTTGAAGAGTGCCAGGTGTTCCAGGTAATGGGTGTACAGGCCGATCGGGCACACCAGGTGACAGAAGGGACGATATAGCTTGAAGGCCAGGATCACCGTGAGAATAAAGGGCAGGTAATGGATCAGGTTGTCCAGCAGCCCGGGGTTCCATTCCAGTTCCATGCCGTGAAAAGCATTGATATAGTTGTAAAGGGAATCGGGGTACCGGCGCCCCTGCACGGTAACCGTTGCCAGACCGGTGACAAAAACCGCCAGAAAAACCAGAAACAGTCCGGTCCGTATCCGGTTGGTGACCCTGAAGGAGGGCTTGATTCGCCTGATTTTGAGCTTGTCGGCCAGCATCGAGATCAGTTCCTGCACTGCCCCCACCGGGCAGACATAAGAACAGTAGAGTTTGGGCCCCAGCAGGGTCAGGAGAAATATCACCGCCAGGGTCACCAGGAACGGGATCCGCAACCCGTAAAGGAAGGGCTTGGTGGCGGCGCAGATCGGAGAAGGATGCATGGCAAAACGGGACCAAAAGCCACCTCCCAGGTTGGCCGCCACACCAAACAGAAAGGTGGAAACCAGCAGCAGAGCCACCCGCACCCCTTTTCTCATCTGACGGGCCAGCAAAAGAAAAAGCGCCACCAGCCCGACGATCAGCATCACCAGGAATTTCGGGGTCAGCAGCAGATCCATAAAACCGGCGGACCTCCCCTGCCCCTGAGCGGTCAGCGGCGCAGAGAGTAACACCAGGGTCAACAAAGCCCATCTGACAGGTTTCATCGTTGCCTCCAGGATCGAAGTAGACACCATTATACACCATCCCCGCCAAAAGTAAAAAGACCGGCACCTCATTGACTTCAACGACCATCTGACTTACACTGGTGGTTTCATGGCGGACAACTTACTTTCCATCGTTCTGATTGCCGTGGCCCTTTCCATGGATGCCCTGGCCGTATCCATCACCTGCGGCATCGCCATCCACCGGTTGAAACTGCGGCATGCCCTTCTGATCGCCCTGTGGTTCGGCGGATTCCAGGCGCTGATGCCGTTATTCGGCTGGTGGTCGGGCCGACAGGCGCGGGGACTCATCCAGGCCTTTGATCACTGGGTCGCCTTCGGATTGTTATCCTTTATCGGGATGAAGATGATCCTGGATGCCCGCCGCCCCCATGCGGAAAACCCGGCCAACCCCCTGAGACTGACCACCCTTTTTTTCCTGGCCGTGAGTACCAGTATCGACGCCCTGGCCATCGGGATTACCCTCTCGCTTCTGGAAATTTCCATCCTTTTGCCGGTGGTTCTGATCGGCACCGTCACCTTCGGTTTTTCGCTGGCCGGGACCTACATCGGAAACATCTTCGGGCACCTGTTTGAAAAAAAACTGGAAATTGCCGGCGGCCTGGTGCTGATCGCGATCGGGGTGAAAATTCTGCTGGAACATCTCCTGCTTTTTCCCCATTGAGCCGAAGGTTCAGGAGAGACCGGAAATTCGACCTCCCTTTTCCACCCGGATATTCTGATAGGCGGGTTTGCCGGGCAATCCGGGCATCCGCAGAATGTCACCGGTCAGGGGAACGATGAATCCGGCGCCGGCGGCAATCTGTATATTGCGCACCGTTACGATAAAATGTTCCGGTCTTCCCAGCAGCCTGGGATTGTCGGAAAGTGATTTTTGGGTCTTGGCCATGCAGACCTTCAGGCGGTCGTAGCCCAGTTTATAGACCGTCTTCAGGTCCCGTTTGCCGTCGGCGGTGTAATCAACGTGGGCGGCCCCGTATATCTCCCGGGCGATGGTTTCAATCTTCTTCTCCGGTTTCCATTCCGGCTCGTAAAGGGGCTTTAGGGGTTCCTGACATCCCCGGCAAATCTGTTCGATCACCTTATCGGCAAGCGCCTCGCCTCCTTCTCCGCCCCGGGCGTGGACATCGGCCACCGCAGCCGGCACCTTCATTTCCCGGCACCGGTCCGTTACCACCCGGATTTCCTCCTCGGTATCCGCGGCGAACCGGTTGATCCCCACTACCACCGGCACCTGGAACTTATGGATGTTTTCGATATGTTTCTCCATGTTGGCCAGTCCTTTCTGCACCGCCGCGGGGTTGGCCTCCCCCAAGTGCCTTCTTTTCACTCCGCCGTGCATTTTCAGCGCCCGGACGGTGACCACCAGCACGCACAATTCCGGCGCGAACCGACCGTCCCGACAGGTGATATCAAAGAATTTTTCCGCCCCCAGGTCAAACCCGAAACCGGCTTCGGTGACCACATAATCCGAATGGGCCAGGGCCAGGCGGGTGGCCAGGACGGAGTTGGAACCGTGGGCGATGTTGGCGAAGGGACCGCAGTGAATAAAAGCCGGAACCCCCTCGAGGGTCTGTACCAGGTTGGGATGCAGCGCATCTTTCAAAACGGCGGTCATGGCTCCGGACACCTGTAACGACTGGGCGGTGATCGGTTCGCCGTCGTAGGTCAACCCCACCAGGATCCGGGACAACCGGTCCTTCAACTCCGCAAAATCGTTGGACAGCGCCAGGATGGCCATCACCTCGCTGGCGGAAGTGATATCAAAGAAAGTTTCCCGGGGAACCCCCATCTTATTGCCCCCCAGCCCCACGATGATCCTTCGCAGGCTGCGATCGTTCATATCCATCACCCGGGGGAAAATGATCCGTCTGGGATCCAGTTTGGGAATCTTGCGAAAATGGACGGCGTTGTCCAGGGCGGCGGCCAAAAGATTATGAGCCGCGGTGACGGCATGAAAATCGCCGGTAAAGTGCAGGTTGATGTCCGCCATGGGAATGACCTGGGAAAATCCCCCCCCGGTGGCCCCACCCTTGATGCCAAACAGGGGCCCCATGGAAGGTTCCCGAAGCGCCACCGAAACCCGCTTCCCCAGTCGCGCCAGACCCTGGGCCAGGCCGATGGAGGTGGTGGTTTTCCCCTCCCCCGCCGGGGTGGGGGTAATGGCGGAAACCAGAATCAGCTGTCCCTCCGGGCGCGATGATTTCTCAATCGCTTCGACCCGGACCTTGGCCTTATGATCACCGTAAAGAATGAGATCCTCCGGTTGGATCCCCAGTTCTTCCGCCACCTCCCGGACCGGTCTGGGTTGGACCGACCCGGCGATATCCTGATCACTTTTCATGATTCCTCCTGCATTCCCAATTGTATATTCCCCTTCCTCTTTCTGCAAATCCCTCCCCTAAAAATGCAGGACGGTAAAACGCGCAGGTGCCCAATCGGACCCCCAGCCTGATTCGGGCCGGGAGGGAATGGGAATTCTTTCTTCTTAGGGCGTCCTTACAACTTTAATACCCGTATCTGCGGAAGACCTTGTTGATCCGCATGACCAGCTGCTGTTCCAGAACACCGGGTTTGGGCCGACCCTGGGAACCCAGGGCCCACCGCTCATGCACCCCGAAATCAGTGCTGTTGGCGGCTGGACTGCCGAAATTGATCCCATGATCCCGGGCGAAATGAGCCAGTTCGGTACAGACCCGGGCATACCAACCGGCCAGCGGATGGGGACCTTTCTCGTGTTTGATCTTCATCATGCGCCGGATCTTGTCCACCAACTCGTTTTTCAGGATTCCCGGTTTGTTTCCGTCGGCCCAACGGAAATGGACATCGGGATCGGTACTGTCTCGTCCCCGGCTGCCCAAAGACGCACCCGGCGGGAGCTGCCGGGCCAGTAACTCTACCGACACCATGGTGTAAAAATCCGCCAGCGGCGGCAATCCCTGGGGGGCTTTCGGCTGGTACTGGGGGGCCGGTTTGCCCGGGGGAGGCGGAGCCTGGGGCGCCGGGGCCTGGATGATACAGCCGGCCGCCACCAAGACGCTCACCGCCGACAGGGTAAAAAGCAGGTGATGCTTCATCTTTTTCCTCCTGTATAATCATGGTACCGGGTTGGATTTCTTTTTGCAATTCCCCGGGCCGGAGAAAGGAAACAGACCTGTCTCCCCGGAGGGACACCCAACCTCCACAGATGTCCTGTTGACCGCAATCGGGAACCGGACAACCTGGCATGGGTCTTGCTACTGCTAAGACAGGAGACCCGTATGAAAAAGAAAATATACCTGTTTGTTTTGACAATGTGGATCGTCGCCCTGGGTCTGCCCGGGCAGTCGCAAAGTCAGGAGGATCCCTACTACGAATCCTTTTTTCAGTACACCCGGTTGATCATGTCCCGGGAGGAAATAGAGATCTACAAGCACCTGCCCGACAATCAGGCCCGTCTGGATTTCATCCGGGAATTCTGGGAAAAACGCGATCCCACGCCGGACACCGAGGCCAACGAAAACAAAGCGGCCTTCGCCCGCCGGATCCAGTACGCCAACAAGTGGTTCCACGAAGGCAGGGGTTCCAATACCAACAAGATGGGATGGAATACCCTGAGGGGGAGGATTTTTCTGCAGATCGGCCCTCCCACCGAACGGCAGATGCAGGTACTGTCCGCCCAGGATCGCTACGGCCACCTGACCAGCACCCAGCGGGGATACGTGGAATACTGGTTTTACGACAATTACAACCTGATGTTGAAATTCATCGCCAACCGCTACAACGAGTATGAATTCTGGGGACGCCCCCCGGCCTCTCTGGGCAGGGCCCTGCGAGAAGTCAAGCACCAGTTCAACTTCCGTGAGCAGTCCCCGAAAAGGCCCTTCCAGTATACGGTTAAATACAAGAACAACCAGCTGCGGTTCAAACTGCCCACCAAATTCCTATCCTTCGCCGAACAGGAAGACCAGGTATCCGCCGCCTTTCATATCGAGGTGTTTTTGTACCGGGACTATCAGAAGATCGATCACCGAACCTTTCAAAAGGAGGTCATCGACAGCAAAGGAAGCATTCTCGGTCAAAAAAATCTGGAGTTCGGCCTGGACTATTCCCTCGACGGAACGGGTCCCTTCTACATGGAGGTGATCGTCACGGAACTGAACAGCGGGTCGGTCACCCGCAATACCCTGAAAACCCGGGGTTAAGTTACCAGCGGCAGCCGGAATCAACCGACGCCACATACCGGTCGATTACCTGCAGAAGCGGGGCGGTTTCATCCCCCAGGAAACCCCGGATGTGCCGGTAATCGATCCGTTTGAGATATGCCTTGAGCATGGGCCCAGCCAGGGGCAGGTAGGACCAGTGCCAGGGTTCCTCCTCGTATCCCCGCTCCCTTCCGGGTCTCTTGGGGGTATAGACCTGGCAGAAGCCGTATCGGGAAGCGTGGTCCCGCAGCCAGCGGTAAACCCGTCGTCCTTCGGGGGTGGCAAAATAGGCCGGTTCCAGGCTGTTGACATCCACATCAGTCCCCCAGTGATGACGGGAAGTTCCCGGCATGGCACTGTAGCGCAGGATCTCCCGGGCCCGGGCCACCGGATCCGGGATTTCCCGGGCCAGATTTCTCCCTTCCACCGGGGTTTTCCCCGTCCATTTTCTTTCCCAGATCCATTTCTGATGGTGGAAGGTCCGGGTGGCCGAAAGGATCACCAGCCGGATTCCTTCCTTTTCCGCCGCCCGGGCCATTTTCATAAAGGCGCCGTGGCATTCCTTCCTCAGGTACATTCCCTCCCGGCTGGCATGGGAGGTGGGAATTCTGACAAAGCCGGGATCGCGCTCCGGGAAGAACTTACCCAGCAGATATCCGGTATCTGTGGCTCCCTGCTCCCTTGCTTTGCCTTCCCCCGGGGAAGGACCCGAGATCTGGCAGAAAAAAACGACCGCCAGGCCCCCGGCCGCCACTTTCATCCATTCCATGGCATCGCCCCCAACCGGGGCCGGCGGTCACGACCGCTTCCCTTTCTGAAAACCATGGGTCATCACTCCGCCGGCTACCCGGCCTTTTCGATCCAGGACCACCCCTTCCATTTGCAGCAGGCGAGCCTTCATCGCCTCCCCCCCCTGAAATCCTCCCAGGCTTCCGTCGCTTCGCACGCAGCGGTGACAGGGAATGATAATAGGAAAAGGATTGCGCGCCAGGGCCTGGCCCACCCCGCGGGCAGCGCCGGGTTTTCCCAACCCCCGGGCAATCTGCCGGTAACTGGTGACCCTCCCCCGGGGAACCCTGGATTCCATCTGCAGCACCCGGATCTGGAAATCGGTGCACTGGGGCCAGTAGAGGTCCTCCAGGGAGAAACGGACCTTCCATCCTTCGGCGTACTGTTTGATCCTCCGGACCAGTTGATCGATCCTGGTGGTGGAATCCGGCTGTACCACCGCGGGGTAAGAGCTTTCCAGCCGCCGGGCTGCCGGCCGGTCCGGCTGAGATAACAGCAGTCTCAACACCCGGGGGGTTTTACCTTCCATCCCCCAGACGATGATCATCGCCCCCAGCGGCGTACTGAAGGACCGGTAATAAGAATCGTGGGGAAAAATCCGGTTCATTCCATGTCCTCTCCGTCGGTTGGACCGGTCCGGATGGTCACCTCCCGCCGTTCCCATTGCGTCGGGGCAAATTCAACCGGAAGATATTGCCCCCCATTGCAGAACCGTGCCTGCGGATGAATGACCTTCTGATCGGTGGTCAGGTAAAGACGACTGGCCCCCCGGCCCCAGACCGTCACCTGGAAATCATCCGGCCGGATCTGAAGGTCCTCGATGATCGGTCGGCGGGATTCTTCTCCGGGCACCAGATCCCGGGGCACATAGGGATAAAGATATCCGCTGATACGTCCGCTGACCCGGAGAGTCTGAACCGGTGAACCGATGGTTACGGTCGAAGGCAGCAAAACATCCGGTTCTTCTTCCAGCCAGAAAGTGGCCTCCCGGGCCGGAAAACAGGGAGTGAAATTCATCTCAACCCCGGACAGGTCCCTGAGGGCAATTTCAAAGGATACCGCTCCCCCGGTCCTCAGCCGGTAGTCCATATCGATACTGCCGCCGAAAACCTTCAAATTCCGGATGGTCAGATGATTCCAAATCAGCGGAATCGATGGAGAAAGGCGGACCCGGTTTCGCCGCCGGTCGGAAGAAAAACCCAGCAATCCTTCCACGCAGGCGGATATGGTGTTGCCGGAAGACCAGGCCTGGTCGGGAACGCTCTGATCCAGGGGAATGTAATGACGCCCGGACAAAAGCTCGGTACCGCAGCCGGGATCAAAGTCCTGCAGAATCCCCATATTGGCCTGCAGCAGGGAAAAGGCATGGTAGGGGTTGTGGTAGCGATAGAGGGCCAGGGCGGCGGCACCGGTCAAAAAAGGCCATACCGCCCCGTTGTTGTAACTGAGGGGATCGTAATAAACGGACCGGGCGCTTAAAAACCGCACTCCCCAGTCGGTAGACAGCCAGGGGGAAGCGATCATCTTCCGGATTGCCCGACCCCGCTCCTGGTCAAAGACCCCGTGTCGCATCCCGATGGCGGGCCATATGGTCACCTCCCGGATTTTCTCATTCCCTTCCTCCCGAACCGCATAGGCCGGATAGCGGAGTCCCGGGTCCCAGAAGAGACGATCGATGCTCCGGCGCGAATTCTCCCCTCGGTTCCGGGCGATGCGCCTTTTGCCCGGTTCCTCCAGGATGCGGTAAATGTCCTCCATCGCCGACCATCCGGAAACCGAAAGAGCGGCCAGGTATATGTCGGTTTTCATCTCCTGGCGGAGAGGCCCGGTCTCCGAAGCGCCGGTACCTGCCCGACCGGTTTCCACGATTCCATCGGCATCCCGATCCACATCCAGCATCCAGCGGTACATCCGGTTGACTTCCGTTCGGTGGTTCCACAGCCAGCGGGTGTCGCGGGTACGATTCAGGTAGGCCCCCAGGAAGGTCACAAAATGCAGGGTGGTATCGCCGTGAAAATAGGCAAACCCGTACTCTGTGAACCAGGGAATGAAGGGGGCCGCCTGGGAGATTTCATGGGGGATTTTGCCATCCTCCCGCTGGTAGGCAAGCAGAAAATCCATTTCCCGGCGGGCCCGGTCAAAATCCCCGTAATTGAGCATTGCATGGGAGTTGATCAGGCCATCGCCACCGAAATACCAGGCAAAACCGGGACGTTCTCCCTCTCCGGAAAGGCCGTAACCGGCCACCAGGCCGGACCCGAGATCGGGATTGTGGACCCAGGCAAAATGGAGGTTGGACTTGGCCCGGGAAAATCCCCGGTTGAACCGGTCATCCGGTGAATGGACGGTCAAGGTCGCCTCATCCAGGGTTTTCAGGCAGGCAATCCGGTCCAGGCGGACCTGGTCATATTGCCCGATCTTCTCAATAAAGCTGGCTCTGAGGGATTTTTCCGGTTCCTTCCCGGCCAGGGCCAGCAGCGGAATGACCTTTTTCCCGGCCGGCACCTTCAGCTTGAAGATCAATTTTCCACCGGGCAGTTTGTGGGCCGGCAGCCGACCGGTCTGCTCGCCCTGCAGGGGCCCGAACAGGGCCCGGTGTCGGCCGGTGGCCTCCCGCAGGACGTAAAACCCCTTCCGGTCCCAGTAACTGAATTTCCCCCCGACGGCCCCGGGCCACATCAGATCCAGATCGGGAATCAGCGAAAACTCCAGCTCCAGTTCCTTGAGGGTGGTGATGGTGTAGACCAGATACACCCCCGGACCCCGCACCTCCGGATATACCTGCTCCCGGATATGCCAGCTCTCTCCGTGGAAATTTCGTTCAAACCAGTCGTGGCCGAAATGCACCCGCCGGTTCCCGTCGTAGGGATCGATCCGCTTACCCTCTACCCGCAGGGCCAGTGAGAGATCATGGAGCACCTTGTAAGGATAGCTCCAGATCTCCAGGGCGGATCCGTCGGCCCGGCCCATCACCGCGGCCCGCTGTCCGTACACCCCGAAATAGGAGTGGGAATAATCTTTGAAATCCCGGGCACCTGCCGAAAAAACCAAGAGTATCAAACTGCCGAAAACAGTTGTTCTTTTCATGGTTTTTCTCCCCCTTGTCCCGGTCCCATCTCCCGCATCTCCAGGTCATGCCCCCCCCGTGGGAGCCGAAATGACCGCGAGTGGTTTACCACCGGTTTTCTTTGATTTAACAGAATCCTGAAACCGTTCGGTCCGAATACATCCGGGGTGAAATCCAGGGAATCCGAGTAGACATCGATCCGGCAGTGCAGCACCCCTTCCCTGATTTTCAGGTTCCGGATTACTCCCCGCCCCCGGTACCCGATCAGGGGCCGGCCGTTCTCCCAGAGTCGCAGGCGGTCACGGTCCACTTCCAGGCGGTATTTCTTCCCCTGCATCGAAATATTCTGCAGGGTGGAGGGCCGTCGGGCAGACAGGTTTCCCACCCGAAATCCCCCGAAAGGACCGCAATCGATGAAATCCTCGAGCAGGATCAGGGCAAAAAGGGGTCCCCAGCTCTGGTAGCGTTGTCCTCCCCCTTCTCCGGTGATCGAATTGTAATTCTCCCGGCACAGCCGGTAGCGGTTCCAGCTTCGCAGGAACAGGCGGGCGCTTTTGACGACAAACCGGGAGGCGATCTCATCGAAACGGTACCGTTTTAATCCCTGGTACACCAGGTAGTTGGTGGGGGGCCAGATGGTCCCCCGCCAGTACTGCTGGTCGGGAAAAGCCGGATCTTCCCGGGAAATGGTGGGAATCACGTAATCCCCCCAGAATTGATCTTCATCCTGCAGCCGCTCCACCATCTTTTGGGCCTGTTGCCGGTCCGGCACCCCGGCAATGAGAGGATAAAAGTTAGAAGCCGCCTTGCGGGTGGAAAAATGACCCTCCCAGAAACGATCAAAGTAAAAATTCTTTCCCGGGTGCCAGAGCGTCCGGTTGACCGCCTGCACCATTTCCCGGTATTCCCGGTCAAATTCCCCGGTATCCCGGACATTTCCCAGTTCCCGGGCGATATTCCGCATCATCTCCGTATCCAGTATATACAAAGCGTTCAAATCGATGCAATCCATCATCAGGGTACCGGTCGATTCGCTAAAAGGTACCCCGTCAAAGTTGGGCAGATCATCCTGCCCCGACTCCCAGGCTGCGCGCTGGCGACCGGTGGCATCTTTCTCCCAGGAGGGAATCCCCTCGGGGATCCGTTCGGTGTCACTGCCCCACTCCAGCAACCGGTTCTGGTTGCCGTCCCGGCCGGGGGGCTCCCCCGGTGGAGAATATTTCCAGAAGGCATGGAATTTTTTCAGAGAGGAATAGGATTCGGCCAGCATCTCCCGGTCCTTTGACTTGAGATAGGTTTTCCAGACCGCAAAGGCCCCCACCGGAGGCTGGGCACGGTCCGGGCTGCCGTTGCTGGCAGACCGCCAGTTGGGGATGTTTCCCCAGGGATACTGGGTGTCCAGTACCGCTTTGATTTCATCCCGGGCCAGGGAATAATTATCGACAGTGGCCTCCAGGGCGTTGAAAAACGCATCCCATTCAAACAAGGTCCAGGTATCCCGTTTCCCGTCCGGCCGGGGGAATATCCACCTCCGTCCGGCCGGAAGGTACCGCCGGTTGTGGTCCGGCTGCCAGAGCACCATCCAGGACAGGTTATGGGTTATCGATTCCACCAGTCCGGCCCATTCCCCTTCCACCCGGGGCCGGCTGTCCCGGTAGGCTTCCCGGTTCTGAACCAGTATCCGGCGGACCTGGTCCGATGAAGGGCTCCGATCGGCAAAACCGGCATAGAAAAAAAACTCCCGGCACCGGGGACTGACCGCCACCCGCAAAGCCTCATCCTCCTCAATTCCCCTCAGGGACATCTGCCGGGAAAAAAATCGAAAGTCCGGATCCCCCTCCAGGGTCACCCGGTTCTCCCGCAACCGGTAACGGCCCCGCCTGGACCAGGGATGATAGAAAAAGACATCCACCCTCACACCGGCGGGAATCGTGACCTGACCCACCACTCCTTCCCCGTACCCTCCGTACTGAAGGGTAAACAATCCCTTCCGGCGGGGGTTTTTCTCCAGTATCGGGGTGTCCCCCTCCCGGTGCAGGGGAAGCGTGGGATTGAAGGAAACCGAGGCATAGGAGCCGTCAGGTGACCGGGGGCCCACGTCTTCCACGATGTAAAAGGAATCATACCCGTCCACGGTTCGACCGCGGCGATGGACAATGAACCGAAAGGCGGTGGCCGCATCATTCCGGATCATCACCAGGCCATGCCAGTGGGCCGGATCAAAGGCGCCGAAATGAAATGAACGGGCCTGGATCCCCGACAGAGTCGCCAGCCCCACCCCGATCATCATCCATGTCCTTTTCACGGCCCCTCCGATTTGATCTCTTTCCCGTCCTTCTGCACTCCCCAACGGTAAACGGTTACCTGACGGTAGGTATCCCCCGGTTCCAGCTCCGTTGATGGAAAATGAGAGTGGTGGGGAGAATCGGGAAAATGCTGGGCTTCCAGACAGAATCCCTGGCGGTGCCGGTACCGGGTCCCGTTCTTGCCCTCCAGACTGCCGTCCAGGAAATTGCCGCTGTAAAACTGCAGTCCGGGCTGGTCGGTGTACACCTCCAGGATCCGCCCCGACCGGGGTGCGATCACCCGGGCCGCCAGCACCCGGCCACCTCCCTCCCGGTTCAACACCCAGTTATGGTCATACCCGTGGCCGTATTGTAACTGGGGATGGTTTTGCCCGATATCCCGGCCGATCTTCTTCGGCCGGGTGAAATCCATCGGAGTGGCGGCCACCGGCAGGATTTCCCCGGTGGGGATCAGACCTTCGTCGACCGGAGTGAACTGATCGGCGTTGATCATCAGCTCATGGCCGGTAATGGAGCCCTGGTCGTGCCCCTCGAGATTAAAGTAGGAATGGTGACTGAGGTTGACGATGGTGCGCCGATCCGTGACCGCGGTGTATTCAATCCGCAGTTCCCGATCCGGCGTCAGGGTATACCGGACCTCAACCCGAAGGTTCCCCGGATACCCCTCCTCGCCGTCGGGGCTCAAGTATTCTCCGCTTACCCCCACCCCCTCCGGGGAAGAAAAGGCCCCGGTTTTCCACAGCACCCGGTCAAACCCCCTCCGGCCGCCGTGCAGGTGATTGGATCCGTCGTTGGCGGCGAGGTGGTATTCCCTGCCGGCCAGAGAGAATCGTCCCTTGGCGATGCGGTTGGCAAAACGGCCCACAATGCTGCCGAAGTAGGGATTGTATTCGAGGTAGTCCTCAAGGGTATCAAATCCCAGTACCACGTCCGCCACTTTCCCTTCCCGGTCGGGAATCCTCAGCCGGGTGATGATCATCCCGTAATTGATCACCGACAGGGCAATTCCGCCCGGCAGCTTCAGTTGGTAACAGATTACTTCCGAGCCATCCGGCAGGGTTCCGTAGTGCTGCCGGTTCACGGTGCCGGGGATTCTTTCCCCCCCCGATCCCCCGACGGTTTCCACCGTCGACAGAAAAATCCCTGTGCACAGAAAAAAGATCAGAATCAGCCGATCCATGCCAAATCTCCTTTTCGTCATCACCGTGGTGCGATCCTCCACACCGTTTTCATCTCCGGAATCAAACCCGTTCAAAACCGGGTTTTGGGTCCAAAAGGAGCTTAGAATTCGAACTCATATATCCGATACGAGGTCGGGATCATTTTCAATGCCCGGTAGGTATCCCGGGCGGCGCGGTTTTCCTTTTCCACATACAATCGCAGCCCGCAGACCCCGGCCGCGCGGCGTCCCTCCGCCCGGGCATGGGCATACAGCCGGGAGAAAACACCCCGGCGGCGAAAAGCGGGCACCACGTACACGCTCTGGATCCACCAGAAAAACCCGCAGCGCCAGTCACTCCACTCGGGGGTGATCATCATGGAACCGACCACCTTTCCTCCAACACAGGCCACCAGGTAAAATCCCCGCCGCGCATCGGCCAGGACACCTTGTACCCCTTCCCGGACCACCTGCCGGTCCAGCTTCCGGTGCTCGGTCTCCCGGGCCATCCGCACCTGGAAATCCGCCAGGATGTCCCGGTCTTCGCTCCGGGCCCGCCGGATGCTCAAGGGGTCTTGCGCCATACCTCCACCTTCAGTTCCCGGTAAGGGTTGATCGTGCGGCCGTCCGGGGTCTGCCGCTCGAACCGAACCATCTGCAGGAGGGTCCAGTCCCGGTGAAAATTGGACATGTTGAAAATTTTACCCGCCGGATAGGCGGTTCCCGAGGCTCCGTATTGCTGGACAAAATGGTCAATTCCGCCGCCGGCGTTTACCACTCCGGAATGGGCGTCTCCGATGATAATCACATCTCCCTTGCGCAACCGGCTCTGGGCCCGGGGCATGCGGGCGGCATGGGTGAAGGGAAAACACCGGTACCCCAGCCGCGTGAGCTCAGACCTGAGTTGACCCGGAGAGGTGCGGTTACAGTCCCGGCCGGTAACGGCATAGAGGGAATAATCGTGACACCAGGTAATGGCCGGCAGCTTGGTGGTCACCAGCAGCAGGATGGTCATAACCGCGGCCCGGGTCCGGGATTTCATACCGTTATCATACCCCAGCCGACCGGCAATTTCAACTTTGGTTCCAGACACCGGCTACCTGCTGGGAAAGAGTTTTTCCAGTATTTTTTGGGAACCGGGAAAAAGCTCATCCCGGCTGACAATCTCCCAGTCGGCGGCGATCACCTGCCAGATCCCCGGGTCCTTCTGCATTTTCAGGGAAATCCGGACCAGGTATCCGGTAAAGGAAAGAACCTTGCGCAGGGCCTTCGCCAGGCCACTGGAGACGCTGATATCCACCTGCAGAGAGGCCGCGGGCAACAGAATTTCATCGATTTCTCCGTCCAGGACATGGATGACGATTCCCTGATAACCGGTCAGGTAATTCGCGATCAGTTTCTCCAGTTGGTCAAACCCACGCCCGCGGTTGTCATAATACTCCAGGGAGACTCCGGTCATGACCCCCTCCAGGTCTCCGGCTTCCGCCGCCCGGGCCATGGTCCGGATCCGCTCGAATATCAGGTCTCTTTCGGTTTCTCCTCCGCAGCCGGTCCCGCCGGACAAGGCAAGCAACACCAACCAAACAGCCGGAATCAGACTACTGAATTTCATACCGGTATCATGCCCCACCCGGATTATTTTTGCAAGCTTTCCACCCCCTTCGGGAATTGAAATTGCCGGCTGGATGGTATATGGTATAATCACAGGGATCATGGATCACCATCTTCAACAAGAGCTGGAAACAAAACTGCGTCAGATCTGCGACCGGGTGGACGACCTTCTCGAAAACCGCTACGGAGATGCATATCCTCTCCATCCCAACCGTCCCCGCCGTGGGGAAACCGCCAACAAGGCCTACGACGGACTTTTCAACATCACCTCCACCTTCAGTGCCGGTTACGGCACCCGGACCGGCCGGGGATACCTGGTCAACATCAACATGGTGACCCTGGATCACATTCCGCCTTCTTTCCGGGAGCGGATATTCCGGGATGCCACCGATCACATTCGAAGGGAATTGAAAAGGACCTTCCCCGACCGCCACCTCGAGGTAACCCGGGAAGGCAACCTGCTCAAAATTGTCGGCGATTTCAGACTGGGGACCCTGTACTGAATATTTCCGGCGGCTTGACGAAACCCCCGGACGGGGAGTAGAATGGAACACATCTCCCTGAGGTGAACATGAAAAAAGCAAAAGTAGCTGTTTTAAAAACCACGCCCCAGACCGTTTTACGGGATTATCACCGCCTGATGAATCTGGCCGGTTACCAGCAGGTCCTGGCCAAGGATATCGATACCGCCCTGAAGATCAACATCAGCTGGCATTTTTTCTATCCCGGCAGTTCCACCACCCCCTGGCAGCTGGAAGGGGTCATCCGGGCCATGAAAAAAGACGGGTACGATCCCGGTCTCATCCACGGTTGTCACAACCGGACCGTGGTGATCGACGCCCATCTGGGAGAACGGGAAAACAAGCAGGTTCAGGTCACCGACCACCACGGCCTGCGCAATATCCACCTCTACGAAGGGGAGGAGTGGATCCACATCCGGGATGCGGTGGGAGATCTGGCCGACCGGTTCCGGGTTCTCAACCAGGTCTACCGGGATGGCTTTTACATTCCCAAGCGGTTCATCGGGGAAAACATCCTGCACCTGCCCACGGTCAAGACCCATATCTTTACCACCACCACCGGGGCCATGAAGAACGCCTTCGGCGGGCTGCTCAACGAGAAGCGGCACTGGACCCACCCGGTCATCCACGAAACCCTGGTGGACCTGCTGATGATCCAGCAGAAGATCCACCCGGGTGTCTTTGCGGTGATGGACGGCACCTTTGCCGGTGACGGGCCCGGCCCCCGCTGCATGATTCCCAAAATCAAGAATGTCCTGCTGGCCAGCGCCGACCAGGTGGCCATCGATGCCGTGGCCGCCAAACTGATGGGATTTGACCCCATGCGGGATCTCAAATACGTCCGCCTGGCCCACGAGGCGGGACTGGGGGTGGGAAAGCCGGAGGACATCGAAGTGGTGGGGGATACCGAGGCCGCGCGGGAAAACTGGCATTTCGTGGGTCCCTTTAAGAAGATGACCTTTGCCAGCCGGATGCAGCACAGGATCTACTGGGGACCGTTGAAGAAGCCCCTGGAGTGGTCACTGAAAACCTTTCTGGCCCCCTGGTCTTTTCTGGCCAGTGTCGGCTACCATGACCTGTTCTGGTATCCCCTGCACAAAAAAAGAGTGCTGAAAATTCTCAAGAGTCCCTGGGGCCGCTTATTCAACAACTGGGAAAAACTCCAGATCCCCGCCGACGACCTGGACACTCCCGGTTGGAAGAAAGTGGGCCGGGAACCGGCCCGGCTGCAGAAAAAGACCTTCCGCCACCTGATGAAGGCCTTTAAGGTGGTGGGCACCACCGTGAAGGAAATTCCCGCCTTTGTCACCGGCCGCCAGACCGGAAAAAAATCCTGAGAGCGACGGAAACAGGGTCAGTCGATATACCCCAGCGACCTGAGCTGCTCCTGGTCCTCTTGTTCCAGAACAACATTCGGCCGCCGGGTGTTCCGCCCCAGGCGGATCAGTTCCCTCAGCCTTTTTTCCAGATCTTCGCACCATTCCTCCACCTCCCGACGGTGGAACCGGAACACATTCCGGGTCTCGCCGGGATCTTCTCCCAGGTGAAAGAGCTGATACCGGGGAAGCGGCGGTGAACCCCCCGGGGCGTAGAAACGGGTGGCGCTGTCCGGGTAGGAAAGATTACGGATCAGCTTCCACTCCCCGGAAATCATCGCCAGACGAACCGGCAGATGACTGTTTATTGGCGGCGCCAGAACACTCCAGAGTCGGGTCCGAACCGGCTTGTCCTGTTCCACGGCCGGCAGAAGGCTGATTCCGTCCCCCCCCGGGGGAACCGGGATGTCGAAATAATTCAGCAGCGTGGGAAAAACATCCACCAGGCCGGCCAGATGTGATATGCGTTTTCCCCGGTATTCATTGCCGGGAAATTTTATTATAAAGGGAACCCGGACCAACTCATTGTAGAGGGTATGACCATGAAACCATCCGCCATGCTCACCAAACGCCTCGCCGTGGTCGGACAGGATTATAATCATGGACTTTTCGTAGAGTCCCTGGGATTTAAGATGAGAGACAAACTGTCCAAAATGGTGATCAAAACCCATTGCTTCTGCAAGGTACAGTTCGGTCAGGGCCTGCTTTCGTTCGGGAAGGATCCCGGCGATGAACTGGTTTTTCCCGGTAAAGTTACGCAATTCCCGGTACCGGGGAGCTTTATTCAGTTTCTTGAGAAAAACCGGTTCCGGTACAAAAGGAGAATGGACGTGGTAAGTATGGCAGAACATAAAAAGGTCGGGTACCCGGTGGTGATTCAGGAAGCCGGTGGCCCGGGTAAAGAGTCTGCGGGCACCGGTACTGGATTCGGCCCCCCCGGAATATCCCATCACATCGAATCCCCGGGAATTCCCAAAACTGGATTGCATCCAGGATCCGCCGTTGAAATTGACGGTGATCAACCGGCGGGAGAGATGCTCGGTGAGAAAGGTTGCGGTAAAAGGCAGGTAAGCGTCAGACCGGATACCCAGCCGGTCAGGGTACCAGGCGGAAAACATGGACATGAATGAAGGAAGGGTCCATGAACTCTGGGCGAAGGTCTGTTCAAAAAACACGGCATCGCGGGCGAAGTCGTCGATGTGGGGAGTCACGTGAACCCCCTCGTATGTCCGGCCCACGGCGTCCCGTCGCAGGTTATCGACAGCGACCAGGAAGACATATCTTCTTTCCTCCGGGGGAAGAATCCGGTAAGCCACCAGGTCGCCCACCACCACTTCGCCTCTGCCCAGGACTTCGACAAAAACCTCGTCGCCGGGTTGGAATTCTCCCTCCCGGGCCACGTGTTGATAGAAATATTCCTTATTGATCTTCTTTATTACGCGCCGGAAAAGGGTATCGGTCCCCCGGCGGAGAATCACGCGAACGGTCAGCCGTCCCGGTTCTCCTCGGGCAAATACATTCACCCAGAATCCGCCCCGGCCGTCCAGTTCGGGAAGCGCTTTCAAAACTCCCCGGTGCCGCACCCGGATCCCCGTGCCCCGGGTAATCCGCCGGGCCCATTTGTGCCGGATACGGGTATCCCCGTCTGTCCAGGAGAAGGTTTTTCTATCAAATTTCAGGGGCTGTACACCCCGCCCCCGGCTGTGCTGAAAATCAACCCGGCGAAAATGGTCCGCCGGAACCGAACCGCAGTCAGGGGGTAACCCGGTCCCGACGATGATGAGCAAGAGCAGGGTAATCCGGCCATATCTCAGCCTCATACCTGACTGTAACATTTCCTACCACAACAATCAATCCCCCTTCCAGCCCGGAGGGTTTACCGAGGAAAAACGCGGTTGGCCGAAAAAAAGGAGATTATTGTATAATGGGAATATTATAATAGGCTCGAAACAAAAGAACTGATTTGACAAGGAGGTCATCCATGACTGACAGAGAAAAAAATTTCAGGGTGAACATCGGTATCATTTTCGGCGGACTGATCCTGCTGGTCGGGATTCTGCTGCTGCTGGACAACCTGCATCTGGTTGAATTCAAACAGGATATCTGGGATTTCTGGCCGGTGGTCATCATCCTTATCGGTCTTTCCCAGCTTTTCAACACCGCCTCCGGTCGATTTTCCTTTTTCGGCCTGTTTCTCGTGGCCCTGGGGGTACTGCTGCTCCTCAACGAACTGGGTCACCTGGATTTTGAAATCTGGACCCTGTGGCCCGTTGTGGTGATCATCATGGGTTTTCATATTATCCGGCACCATATCCAGGGAACCGGCAAAGGCCGGGGCCGACACTCCTGGATGGGCGGATCCCGGGAAGTGGACAAGGATTTCATCAACGTCTCCGCCATCCTCGGCGGCGGGGAATACACCTTCTCCTCCAAGGACCTGAAGGGGGGAAAACTGACCGCCATCATGGGCGGGGGCGAACTGGATCTGCGCAACTGCGCCTTTCAATCTCCCCAGATACACCTGGATGTTTTCGTTCTGATGGGCGGGTACGAGATCCGGGTGCCCAAGGACTGGAACGTGATTGCCAGGGTCACTCCCCTGCTGGGCGGAATCGACAACAAGACGGTGAAACTCAACGATTCCAAAAAGGATCTTATCATCACCGGCACCATCTTCATGGGCGGGTTCGAGATCAAGAATTAAGCCATGTTTCCCTACTTTCGGAAAGGCAGTTACATCCTCATCCTGCTGGTCGCATTTCTGTTCCTGTCCTCGCTGGTGGTGCTGCTTTACTGGCAGTTCTTCCAGGCAACCCTGTTCCAGTCGCTGCTGATCCACATCTTTCCCCTCCTTCTCCTCTTCAGCTTCTCTCTCTCTTCCTGGTTTTTATGCGTCAATCTGGAGTTCAGAAAACCCAGGATCCTTCTCAATACCCTCTACCTTTTCCTCTCTTCACTGGTAGTGCTGGGGCTCTGGTTCCTGGGTTCATACCTGTACATCATCCTGGTGTTCCGGATCCACCCCGGCACCGCCGTGACAAGGCTTTTCTGGGAAAACATCTATTTCAACCTCAGTCTGGGGGCCGGCATTTACCTGTCTTTCCTGCTGGTTCACTTTCTGATCATCACCATCCACAAGCGCAAGGAAGCGGAACTTCGGGCCACCCAGAACATCCTGGAAAAAACCCGGGCCGAGCTGAAATTCCTGAAAGCCTCGATCCACCCCCACTTTCTCTTCAACAGCCTCAACCTTTTAATTCCCCTGATCGGTCGGCAACCGGATCTGGCCAGGGAAGCCCTCACCCATCTTTCTGAATTCCTCCTCTATTCCCTGCGCTTCGGCAAGAAGGAGCAGGTCCCCCTGGGAGATGAACTGGAACACATACGGGATTATCTGGCCATCGAGAAACTCCGGCTGCAGGAGAGACTCCGGGTATCCTACCGGATCGATCCCGGGGCCCGGGACTGCCTGGTGCCTCCCCTCACCCTGCTGCCGGTACTGGAAAATGCGGTCAAGCACGGCATCGAACCCCTGATCCGGGGAGGAACCCTGACCGTGGAGATCCGGCGGCTGCCGGCCAGAAAACTGGAGATCCAGGTTCAAAATCCCTGTCGGGCGGAGAAGGAAACCGGCCCGGGCAGCGGGCTGGGTCTTTATATTCTCAAACGGCGTCTGCAGGATTATTTCGGTTCGGCCGTGACCATTATCATCCGTGATCAGGGGGGAGTTTTTACCATCAACATCACCGTACCGGCCAGGGAGAAACCATGAAAAAAATCAGAACCATTATCGTCGACGATGAAAAATTCGCCCGGGACGCTTTGCGGGAGGCCCTGGGAAATTACCCGGCAGTGGAGGTCATCAACCAGTGCAAAAACGGGTATGAAGCCCTCAAATCCATCAAAAAGGACCGGCCGGACCTGGTTTTCCTGGATGTCCGGATGCCCGAGCTCAGCGGATTTGACGTCCTGGACCTGATCGAGGACCAACCGGTGCTGGTGGTATTCGTCACCGCCTATGACGAATACGCCATCAAGGCCTTTGAGAAGAACGCCGTGGATTACATCCTCAAACCGGTCAATCGCAAACGCCTTGATATCTCCATTCAGCGAATCCGGGACCAGATCGGGAACCACCGCCCCCAGCCGCTCCGGGATCTGCTGGATACCCATCATGCCCAGAATGCTCCCATCCAGCGGATTCTGGTCAAAATCGGGACCAACGCCTATGTTCTGTTTGTCCGGGATATCATCTACTTCCAGGCCGCCGACGATTACGTCCGGATCCATTACCAGGACCGGTCCTTCCTCAAATACGAGACCCTTTCCCGCCTGGAAACACTGTTGGATCCCGACACCTTCTGCCGCATCCACCGCTCCTATATCATCAATGTCAATTACCTGGCCAAGATGGAACCCTACGGCAAAGACAACCACATCGCCATCATGCGCAACCGGGACAAGATCCCCATCAGCAAAAAGGGATTTAAAAAACTCCAGTCCCTGATCCACTGAGAAACCGCCGGGAATCCGGCCCGGCGATTGAATTGTCACCGTGTTTCTGGTATTAAAAGGAAATGGAAAAAGAACCGGGCATCGCCTTTTTCGATTTTGACGGCACCATCACCCGCAGTGACACCTTTATGGGATTCCTCAGGTACCTGGAGGGGCCGGTCCGGTTCGCCTGGAAACTGACGCTGACCATCCCCCATATCCTGCTCTATCTCCTGCGCGTCATTCCCCATGGCCAGCTGAAAACCCGGGTTTGCACCCGGTTTCTGAGGGGGAAATCCCTTCGCCGCCTGGAGGAAGCGGCCCGCTGCTATTCACGGGAAGTGCTCCCCGCGCTGGTTCGGCCCCCAGCGATGCAAAAGATCCGCTGGCATCAGGAAGCCGGGCACCGGGTGGTGCTGGTTTCCGCCAGCGCCGATCTCTGGCTGCGTCCCTTTGCCGAAGAGTACGGCCTGGACCTGATTGCCACCCGTCTGGAAGTCCGGGACGGGCTCCTCACCGGTCGCCTGCAGGGTCCCAATTGCAAAGGACCCGAGAAGGCAAACCGGATCCGGAACCGTTTCGATCTGGACCGGTACCGGATTGTCTACGCCTACGGTGATTCATCCGGTGACCGGGAAATGCTCCGGCTGGCCCAGGTAAAGGGCTACCGGCCCTTTCACCGGTGAGAGGCCCGGGTTATTCCCTGGTGAAACGGTTGTACAGCCAGGCGAAAACCCCGCCGCCGATAAAACCGTCCACAAATCCCCAGGCCAGTCCCAGCAGGGCGCCGGGCCAGGTGATACTGTAGCCCAGGTATATCTTACGCAGCTTGTACAGGGTATGCCCCGGATAATTGAAAATCAGAAACCAGGCCGTGACCAGAAAAACGGCCAGGCCGGCGATGATACCCGCTGCCAGGGCAAAGGATTTGACATTCAGTTTCATGATTCCTCCTCTCGTCTCAAACAGTCCGCTGGCGATATTGTAGGATGATCCGGGAAAATTGTCAAAGGGAAGATCCGGCGGCCCGGTTCGCCACCGGGCGTCAAAACCGGTTTTTCGATCCCCGGGACTTGACATTTACTCCCTCATTTCTTACATTTATTCTGAAAGCAACGGTCTTAGGGATAATCCCCGGACGGATATCTTACAGGCCCAGATTCAGGATCTTGGATCCGGATATAATTCTGACAGCGAATCTTAGGAGGTATCGATGAGCAACATGGGTGACTACCAGGAAAAAAAATCTTCCTTTACCTGGCAGCAGTCCGAACAGGAACTGGGATATCGGGAAGGAAACGTCATCAACATCGGGGAATACTGCACCGACCGGATCTGCCGACAGGGCAAGGGAGGCAAGACCGCCCTGATCTGGCAGGGGCATTCCGGCGAAACCAGAAAGTACACTTTCGACCGGATGCGGATCCTGACCAATACCATCGCCGCTTACCTGGAAGGCCTGGGACTGCGGGCCCAGGACCGGATCTGCCTGTTTATGGACAAGATCCCGGAACTGTACTTCGGTTTTCTGGGCATCCTGAAGATGGGTGGAATCGCCCAGCCGCTCTTCTCCGCCTTCGGGGGAGAATCACTCTACACCCGCCTGGCCGACGCCCAGACCCGGGGGATCATCACCCAGAGACGGCACCTGAAGAAGGTGCGCAAGATCCTGGCGGACCTTCCCCGGCTGGAATTCGTCATCGTGGTGGACGACCCGGGAGATAAACCCCTCCGGGAACGGGAAATGGCCTTTGACCTGGAAAAAACCCGGCCCCTGGAAGAATACGATTGTTTCCAGTCCCGGGCTGAAACCCCCTCGGTGCTGCACTACACCTCGGGAACCACCGGTCAGCCCAAAGGGGCCCAGCACGTTCACTATTCCCTGATTTCCCAGTACATCACCACCAAGTGGGTGCTGGACCTGCGGGAGGATGACGTCTACTGGTGTACCGCCGATCCGGGATGGGTCACCGGCACCTCCTACGGCATCATCGGTCCCTGGTCCAACGGGGTTACCCAGTGCGTTCTGGATGCCGGATTTCAAACCGAGCGCTGGTATCAGTTCATCGATGATTTCAAGGTCACCGTCTGGTACTCCGCCCCCACGGCGATACGGTCGCTGATGAAAGAAGGCACCGGGACGGTCAAGAAATACGACCTGTCGACCCTGCGTCACATGTGCAGCGTGGGCGAGCCGCTCAACGCCGAAGCCGTGGTCTGGTCCGAAGAAGCCTTCGGCCTCCCCTTCCACGACACCTACTGGCAGACCGAAACCGGATCCATGATCATCACCAATTTCCCGGGCATGAAAATCAAACCCGGTTCCATGGGCAAACCCTTCCCCGGCATCACGGCCACCGTGGTGGACTTCAAAGACCACCAGCCGATCGAAAAACCGGGAATGGTCGGTCTGATTGCGGTAAAACCGGGCTGGCCTTCCATGTTCAGAACCTACTGGAACAACGAGGAAACCTACCGATCCAAATTCGTCAACGGCTGGTACATCTGCGGAGACCGGGCGAGCATCGACGAGGACGGCTATTTCTGGTTCGTGGGCCGGGACGACGATGTCATCAACACCGGCGGCCACCTGGTGGGTCCCTTCGAAATCGAATCAGCCCTGCTGGAGCACGAGGCGGTGGCGGAATCCGCCGTGGTCAGCAAACCCGACCCGGTCAATATGGAAGTGGTCAAGGCCTTCATCACTCTCAAACCGGGATTCGAACCCTCCGAGGAACTGGAATTGAAGATCATGAATTTCATCCGCAAGAAACTTTCTCCCCTGGCCATGCCCCAGGAGATCGAGTTCTCCGATTCACTGCCCAAAACCCGGAGCGGCAAGATCATGCGCCGGCTGCTCAAGGCCCGGGAATGGGGGGAGGAGATCGGCGACACTTCCACCCTGGAAAATGATTAAAAATATTGGAACCATAAAATAAGGAGAACAAAATGTCTTCAGAAGAAATCAAGAATATCGTGCTGGAATATGTCGAGGAAGAATACCTGGACGACGAGGAGGACCAGGAGATCGGCTATGACACTCCGCTGATTTCCAGCGGCATCGTGGATTCCTTTTCCATGGTCTCCCTGAAAAGATTCCTGGAAACCAGGTACAAGATCCAGATCCCCGACGCCAAGGCCACCCCGGAGGCCTTCGATTCGGTCAATAAAATCGTCCAGCTGCTGAAAGAATTCGGCATCGAATAAAGGAGACCGGGACCATGGCTTTTTCAGAAAACAAACGGGAAATCCTGCAAAAGGAACTGGCGGCCATCAAAGACGCCGGCATCTTCAAGCAGGAACGGATCATTCAGGCTCCACAGCATTCTGAAATCGAGGTGGAATTTCCCCCGGGGGCGGGAAAGAAGAAGGTCATCAACATGTGCGCCAACAACTACCTGGGCCTCTCCTCCCACCCCGAGGTGATCCAGGCCGCCCACGAGGGACTGGACAAGAGGGGATACGGGATGTCCTCGGTACGGTTCATCTGCGGCACCCAGGATATTCACAAGGAACTGGAGGACAAGCTGACCGCCTTCCTGGGAACCGAGGACACCATCCTTTTTCCCTCCTGCATGGACGCCAACGCCGGGGTTTTTGAAGCCTTTCTCACCGACCGGGATGTCATGATCGCCGACCGGCTGGTCCACGCCAGCATCGTGGACGGCATGCGGCTCTGCAGCGCCATGACCGACACCTACAAGCATTCCAACATGAAACACCTGGAGAAGAAACTGATTCTCCACCAGGACAAACGCATGCGGGTGATCATTACCGACGGCGCCTTTTCCATGGACGGCGACCTGGCCAGACTCGGGGAAATCGTGGAACTGGCGGAAAAGCACGATGCCCTGGTCTTCGTCGACGATTCCCATGCCACCGGCTTTATCGGCAAAACCGGCCGGGGAACCCACGAGCACTGCGGGGTGATGGGCAAGATCGACATCATCACCACCACCCTGGGCAAGGCACTGGGAGGGGCATCCGGAGGCTGCGTATCCGGCCGCCGGGAGATCGTGGAAATGTGCCGTCAGAACGGACGTCCGTACCTGTTCTCCAATACCATCGCCCCGGTGATCGTGTACGGGGCCAACCGGGTGATGGATATCATCAGCCGCTCCACCGAACGGCGGGACAAGCTGGAGTCCAATACCCGGTTCTGGCGGGACGGGCTGACCGAGGCCGGCTTTATCCTCCAGCCGGGGGAAACCCCCATCGTCCCGGTGATGCTGTTCAACGCCAAACTCTCCCAGGATTTCGCCCAGGATCTTTATGAGGAAGGGATTTACGCCGTGGGATTCTTCTTCCCGGTGGTGCCCAAGGGAAAGGCCCGCATCCGCACCCAGCTCTCCGCGGCCCACGAGACCCGTCACCTGCAAAAAGCCCTGGACGCCTTCATCAAGGTGGGAAAGAAATACGACATCCTCCACAAAAACAAGGAAGAGGTGATCGAGAAATACGGCGCCTGATCCGGGTCAGGATTCGCCGGAAGATCGGGCAACCGGTTCTTTCCCTTTCCCGCGCCCCGGATGACGGATCAGGACCGGCAGGTCGGCCTCAAAAAGAGAATTGGTCAGCTTGATCAGGATCCAGAACATCAACAGGGGAAGCAGGATCACCTGGAGGACGAAAACCCCCAGGTAAAGCAATAACAGATTGATGATACTGTCGATAATGGTTCCCACGTTCTTGACCGTGTACACCAGGGCGTTCCTGAATTCGATGGTTTTGCGGGCCAGGAAGAAAGCGTTGTTTTTCACAGTTCCAAGAAATCCCGCCACCTCCGGCATCGACAGATCTTTCAGCTTCTCCAGCTCGGCGGATCCCAGGGACAGTTTGTCTTTGGCGCTCTGGATCTTCTGTTCAAAAAATCCCTGATGAACGAACTGATTGATCAGTGAAGATACGGGCAGGGCAAACCGGGCGAAGATCACCAGGAGCAATACCCGCAGTAGGATCTTACGTGGTTTTTCCCAGCGGCGGTGGTGCAACAGAGCCAGGATCAGGAGGGACAACAGGATCAATGAAATCAGGGGGGGAACCACGGAGACGCTGATCTCGTAGAGCAGCTTCTCGATCCCCAGGGAGACGATCACGGTAACCAGCACATCGGACAGGCGCTCGGTGGCATCGTCTATTGGATCCACGATCTGTCCCACCGCCAGGGTAATGCCCACCCCCGCCGGCTGCAGCTGCACGTTGGAATCCTTGATGATGGAGATGGTGGCGTTGACCAGCCGGCAGGTGGCGTAGGCCAGGCCGGCCTTGGTGATGGAATCGGCAAAGTACCGATCCGCCGAGGCATCGATCAGGGGAACCTTCAGCCCCGGTAGAAAGAAGAGCGCCACTGCCATTATCAGACCGGCGATCCATGCGACTTTTTTTTTATTCACCTTGCTCATCCGGTCCCCTTTCAGGGGGATCCGATGTAATCATACCACCGGGAAACAAATATAACAAATAAGGTCCTCACAAAAAAAGGGAGCACCCACAGTGCTCCCCGATTCTATTTTAAGGGGCAACAGATAATCGGCTGCGCTTTTACCACCCGTTGCCCGCACCCAGTTCCGGCATACCGGAATCCACATCCATTTCCTCGACTTCCCGACAGAATTCGCGGATTATATCGTTGTCCACCAGGTTCGCCACCGAGGCATTATCCGCGGAAAAATCGTCAAACAGCCGGTAACCGGGCATGCCGATCTCCGGGCCGGTGTCGACGAGCATACAGTTTTCCACATCATTACAAAACGCGGACAGTTCCGCCTGAACCGCCGTCAAAGCCACCGGGTTTCCAATATCCGCAGAATGAGAGACGGCGATCCCGGGAATCCGGGGAGATATGAATTGCGGACCCAGAATAAGACCCAGCAGGGACAGTGTGGTCATGATTACCAGCCAGGCCAGTCCCGCCAGACCCCGCTGCGAATTCCTCTTTTTAAGACTTTCCATTTTCATTGTTGCCTCCTTTCTTTACGCTTTTTCATCTTGCTCACACCCATTATACGTTTCAGCTGTCCAAAAGATGCCCCGCATTGACATTTGGTACCCATTGGGCGTTTGAAATTATAAAACCGAACCCTCGGGCCCCGGCCAACCTTTTTGCTTGCGGATGAATCCAAGAGATAGAAAAATGATCGAATCTGTGATAGAAAAAAAGATATCCATGGAAAATCCTGTCACCATCGCGCCGGACCAGTTCCTGGCCGCGCTGTCATCTCATGAGAAACAGTTGTATAATTTCATTCTAAAATGCCTCCGGGGTCATGAAGACGCTCAGGATATTTACCAGACCACCGTACTGAAGGCCTTCCGGGGTATCCGGCGGTTCCAGGGCCGAAGCTCTTTTAAAACCTGGCTCTTTGCCATTGCCGGAAATGAAGTCCGCCGCCATTTCAGAAAACAGAAAAGGGATGGTCTTTTGCTTAAATCCGCCCGGGAGAATCCCCCGATGCAATCTTCATCTCCTGACCCGCAGCTGGCTGCCATTCAGGAACTGGCCGCCACGCTGGATCCCCGATACCGGCAGGTATTCTTCCTTTTTTATTACAACGGCTTTTCCATATCTGAAATCGTCGGGATTACCGGCATCAAAACCGGCACAATTAAATATATTTTGAATAACTGCCGGGAAAAAATCAAATCCCGACTGGGGGTGAACCAAAATGAAACTGGATGACAAAATCAGACAACTGGTCACCGCTCGGGAGCTGGATGTCCCGTCTGCCCTGCAGCGGTCCATTGATCAGGAAATCAGATCCCGGCTGGCAACCGGGACGAAAACCTTCCGTCGCCGGCTGATCTTCCTCCCTTCCCTGGCTGCCGGCCTGGTCCTGATCCTGCTGTCCGCCCTTGTTCTGATCAAATCCCCGGCAACCACGGTCCCCGAGATTTCCGAAATCCGAACAGAATTCTATTTGTCCGACAATGATATAAAAGTAATCTGGATCCAGACGGATAATTTTAAACTAAGGAGAACAAACCCATGAAAAAAATCATCGTTTTACTGTTTATGGTTATGGCCCCTCTGGTTTGCCTGGCCAGCAACGGAGAAACCCAGCATAAAACCCAGGAACCGGTGGTGGTCAGAACCTATTTTCTCACCAACATCTCTCCTCAAAGGGCCGCGGAAGCCCTGAAACCCTATATCTTCAATTCCTCATTTGATACCCCCAGAAAAATGATAACCGTCACCATCCTCGAACGAAACCTGGAAACATTTGAAAAGCTGCTGCATAAACTGGATGAGAAGCGAAAGACAATCAAACTGAGGATTTACACCTTTATCGGCGCCTATGAGGGAGAGCCGCCGGCACCGCTCAAGAACCGGGAGTTGGATGGGGTAATCGATGAATTGAGAAAGGTGCTGAATTTCCAATCCTATATTCTGGACGGCACTTCATTCATTACCGTCCGGGAAGGTTCCAGATTCAACCACCTGACCCTTTCATCCCGTCAGCTGCATCCCGCCATGAGGGAAATTGAACTGGACAACATTTCGATTGTGCCCGGGAAGGGAACCAAGCGAAATATCGACCTCTCTCTGGATACCCGTTTCCGCCTGCAAACCAGCCTGTCCATCCCGGAAAACGGGTATGTGGTGGCAGGGGTTTCCGGCATGCGGGACAAGGAGGAGTCGCTGATTCTTATTTTGAACGCCACCATCGAAGATTGAAGGAATCGGATTGGCCGCAGAACCAGGGCCGGACCAAAACCAGCCGTCCGGCCCTCCTTTTATTGATCGTAAGAAGCAAACAGCCTTCCCCAGGGTGATTCTTCCAGCCACTTTTTGTAGATTTTCCGCTCCCGGAAGGGCCAGTGCAGGACATCATGATACAACCATGCTTCCGCAGGGCCAGGATGGTTCCTTCCAGCTGCCAGGGGGTGGTATTGGCCGAGGGAAAGGGATAATGCCAGCTGATATTGTCCTTGAGAATGGTGGCCGTGTCCGCGGACAGATGCCGGGGCGCGTCGGCCAGTTCAAAAAGACGGATGGTGTCTTCCAGGACTTTTTCCGGCCGCGTTTTGATCAGTGCTACCGTTGCTTTGCTCATGTTCTCCCTCCCGGGTAAATGAAAGTCACCGGAGATTCACCCCCCTGTCTTCCGGATTTTCCCGATCAGAGCGGTGGTGGAATGGGCTTTTTCCCCTCCCACGATCACGGTTTTTCCCCCGTAGGATTTCACGGTTTGGTATTCCGGAACCTGCCGGGGAGTGGAATACCCTCCCCCCTTGCAGTGAAAATCCGGCTGGATCTTCCACAGCAGGTCATCCACCGTATCCTGGTCAAAAACGGTGACATAATCCACGAACTCAAAGGATCGTAGAATAGTCGTCCGGGCCTCCTGATCCAGTATCATCTTGCCCGGCCCCTTGATCCGGGAGATGGATCGATCGGAATTGATCGCCACGACGAGCCGGTCCGCCAGACGGGCGGCAGCCCTCAGGTACCTGACATGACCCACATGGAACAGGGAAAAACACCCGTTGGCCACGGTGATGGTGACGCCCTTTGCCTTCTCTTTACGGATCAGCGCCGCCAGTTCCCCGGGCGGCCGCAATTCAGCGGCAGGCATCGATCAACTGATCCTGCGGAAGAGCGTAGGCCCCCTCCCGCATCACCACCAGGCCGGCGGCGGTATTGGCCAGACGGGCGGCATCCAGAACCTCCAGCCCCGCCATCATTCCCAGTCCCAGCACGGCCAGAACGGTATCCCCCGCCCCGGTCACATCCACGATATCCCGGCCTCCGTGGATCGAAATTACCACCGGATCCCGGTCTTTGAGGATCACCATCATCCCTTCCTGACCCCGTTTCAGGACCACCCCGTCCAGATCCAGTCTCCGGATCAGGTGCCGGCCCATCTGCAGATAATCCATATTCCGGGTGGCGGCCGGCTGCACAAAAAGCCTCTTGATCTCCGGCTCGTTGGGGGTAATATAGGAAGCCCCGTGAAACTGATTGAAATGTTCCCGGGAATCCACCAGATAGCCTTTCCCGGGAAATTTCGATTTCACCCTCCGATAGGCGGAACCGGTCACCGACTGCTGCAGGTAATCGGATATCAGCAACAGGGGACTTTCGGAGATTAACTCAGACAGTATCCTTTCCAACCGCCGGTATGCCCCGGCGGGAATCGCCCCCCTGAAGATCCTGTCGATCCGCAGCACCTGCTGTTTCTTGGTATGCTCCCCACCGGCCATGATCCGGGTCTTGCGGGGAGATTCAAAACCCTCCAGGGACAGGATCCCGTCGGTGCGGATGTCCTCCTGCCGTAAAACGCCCCGGATCCTTTCGCCGGTCTCATTGCCTCCCACAAACCCCACGGGAACCGGAATTCCGCCGAGGGTCTTGATATTCATCAGCACATTTCCGGCGCCCCCCAGCAGGAAACGGCTGGAATCAAATTCCGTGATCAATACCGGCGCCTCCCGGGACACCCGGTTGGAGGAGGTGTAGGTATATTCATCGAGGATAATATCGCCCCAGACGATCACCTTTCGGTTTTTAAAGGCCCGTATCGCCCTGCGGATCTCTTGCGTCATGACATATTGTAAACATTGCCCGCCTTTTAGTCAATCAGGAATTGGCGGAAGAGGGCCGGGGGAACAGGCGTTTCTCGTTGGCATTCAGGGAGCCGTCCCACCGGTCCAGCAGGTAGAACTTTTCGGTCTCAAAAACCCGGCTGATGTTTTCCAGATACATCTCCGACTCCCGGGTGCCCTTATCAAGGGTTTTGTTGACATAGGAGAGGATGCGGGAATAGTAGAAGGGGATCAGGGAAGTGAGCAGGGTGTCGTTTTTGATCTTGTTCACCTTGTAGGCGACGGCGTAATTGTAGAGAATCCGGGCCCACAGCGCCGTGGGATAATAGAAACAATCGGTATTCTCGATGGTGGCCAGCCTTTCCACCTGTTTCCATTCCGGGATGGGGAGGATTTCTTCCCAGAGGCCCGCGTGGGCATCAAATCCCTCGCGAAAGGACTGATGAAGTTTCTCCCGGTTGATCTTGATTTCCGGGGGCGGTTCGGTGTTGCCCAGGCCGAAACCGTAAATGGCGCTGGGATGGCTCTGGTAAATCGGTTTCCAGAGAAACTCAAAATCCACCATCAGTTCGAAGATGGTGGAGGTCACCTGCACGAACATGTCGGACAGGCTGGCAAGGGGATCCTTGGGATTGTGTACTTTGGGGGTGCCCAGGAAGGCCTGGCTGACCCGGAAACGCCGGGCGATGGCCACGGTGGTCATCCAGATGTCGATCCCGAAATGGGCCACCCGGTCATTCCAGGTTTTCTCCGAGAGGAAGGCCCGGGCCAGTTTTCCGGAAAACCCGAAATCGCCGCCGATCGGCTGCCGGACCCGCAGCCCGTAAAGAGCCCTTAACAGAGGATAGGCGATATGGTTGGTGATGGTTCCATCGTACTTGTGACGGACGTAGATCGGGGTGACATAATCGTAACCGTGAAAGAGAGGCTCCGCCAGGTGCTGAACCCATTCCGGGGTGATACTTTTCAGATCGGCGTCCACCACCGCCACTGCGGAGGCCTTCAATTCCACCGCCGCCCGAAAGAGATTCTTGAGGTTGTTGCCCTTGCCCCTGACTCCCCGGGGGGTGGAAATGTACACTTTGGGGACCCGGGTGGGAGTATTCAGAAAAGCCTGCCGGGTTCCGTCCTCCGAGCAGTTGTCTACGTTGATGATCACCGATCGTTTCTCCGGGAAGCCCTGGATGATTCCCCGGCTGACCACGTCGGTGGGCAGGGCGATATTATCCGCCTCATTGTAAGAGGGGATCCCCACGATGAGTTCGGCGCTCTGCAGGTTCTGGGGATTGACCACCACGGTTCTTTTCGATGCTTTGTCCTGTGTTTTTTGGGTCATCATACTATTATTATATACAGTTTTGCCCGATTGACAAGTGACCGGGAAGTGTAAGCGACCGGCGACGGAATGTCCGGACCGATCCCCCGGTCAGTGGGAACGACCCTCTACCATGGCCTTGGCATGGGCGAGCAGCGGGACCAGCAGCCCGGCACAAAAACGCGCGCCCTTCCGGGAACCGGGCAGGTTGACAATGACCGTGTCTCCCTTGATACCGGAATATCCCCGGGAGAGAACCGCATAGGGGGTCTCCCGGCGGGATTCCCAGCGGAGCATTTCGGCCAGACCGGGAATGGACCGGTCGCAGATCCTCTCGGTCACTTCCGGGGTGATATCCCGTTTCCCCAGTCCGGTGCCGCCGGTGGTGAGGATGAAATCCTTGTCCAGGTGGCGGAGAATGGCCGTCTCGATGGACCGGGGATCATCCGGAACCAGGTCCCGTTCCACCTGCAGTCCGGGAAGCCCGGCTGCTTTCAGGACCTCCTCGATCACGGGACCGGAACGGTCCGGGTATTCCCCCCGGCTGGCCCGGTCCGAAATGGTGATCACCGCCAGGGTGATCATCTCTCCGCCTCCGACGGGCTCTTCTTCTTGCTTACCAGGTGGATATCGGAGAGTCGGATGGTGGAATCCACTCCCTTGCACATGTCATAAACGGTCAGGGCGGCCACGGCCACGCCGGTGAGGGCTTCCATTTCGATCCCCGTCCGGCTTTCACAGCGGGCAACCGCGGTAATTTTCAGGCAATCGGCAAACAGATCAAAATGGATATCAATCTGATTGATCAGGATATTGTGACAGAGGGGGATTAACTCCGAAGTCCGCTTGGCCGCGCAGATGCCCGCCACCCGGGCGGTGGAGAGCACCTCGCCTTTCTTCACCGTCCGTGTTCTGATCTGCCGGATCGTTTCCTTCTGCAAAAACACCGTTCCCTCCGCGACCGATTCCCGGCGGGAAACCGGTTTTTCAGAAATATCCACCATCCGGGCCCTTCCTTGGTCATCCAGATGCGATAAGGGTTTCATCTATCCTCCAATTTGCCAGTTTTGGGTGGTCCGGTTAAAACTTCCCTGCCCCGGTTTGGAATCCACGGCCCTGCGGATCGACCCCTCTATATCCCCCAGGTCGACCGGGATCTCGATGTCAGAAAACAGGCAGGGTTTCAACCGGCCGTCACTCAACAGCCGCAACCGATTGCACAGGGAACAATCAAGGGGGCGCTCGGCCGGCAGCAGGCGGTTCCGGGTATTGATGTCCGCAAGGACATACCGGTTGATCCGCTGCAGAACCAAGCCCCTTTCACTGCAGAATCTCTTCATCCGGGGAATTTCATCGTCATTGAATCCCGGTATCAACACCATGTTGATCTTGGTATTCTGAAATCCCGCCTCCCTCGCCGCCTCGACTCCGGCCAGCACCTTATCCAGATCCCCCACCCGGGTCAGATGCCGGTATTTCTCCCTGTCCAGGGTATCCAGAGATATATTCAAGCGGTCCAGGCCGGCCTGTTTCAGGGAGCGGGCGACCCCTTTCAGCTGCACGCCGTTGGTGGTCATGCAGAGTTCCCGGATCCCCGGGATCCCGGCCATTCTTTCCACCAGAGACACCATCCCCCGGCGGACCAGGGGTTCTCCGCCGGTGAGCCGAACCTTGTCAATTCCCAGGCCGGCCGCGACCCTGACCACCCGCAGGATATCCTCATAAGAAAGGATCTCTCTGCGGTCTTTTAATACAATCCCCCCGGCCGGCATACAGTAGCGGCACCGCAGATCACAGCGATCGGTGACACTGACCCGCAGGTAGTGAATCCGGCGATTAAATCGATCGTACATCCACCTGGGTTCCTTTTTCCAAATCCTGTCCCTGCCGGGGAATCTCCAGCAGGCCGTTGGCCCGGGTCAGGGCCAGAAGGTGGGCGGAACCATGGTATTCCAGGGTTTCCACCCGGCCGGCGGTGACCCGCACGGGGATGAAGGAGGTACGATCGCTTTTCTTCACCTTCAGGTCTTCCGCCAATTTCCCCCGGACAAAGGGGAAGGGCAGTTTTCGCCCCATCATGCGAAAAAGAAGCGGTTTGACGAATATCTCATTGACCACGAAGGTCGATACAGGGTTCCCGGGAACCCCGAAGGCCACCTTGTGATCCATGGTGGCGAACACCGTCGGTTTTCCGGGCTTGATGGCTACCTTTTCGAATTCGGTTGTGAATCCCAGTTTTTTCAACACCCGGGGGACAAAATCAAAATCCCCCACTGAAACGCCGCCGGAAATCACCACGACATCACAGGTCTTCAGCATGGCCCGGACAGCGGCCCGGATCTCGTCCCGGCTGTCCCCCACCATCCCCTGGTAGCGGATATCGCATCCGTACTTCAGGTACTGGCATCCCATGGAATAGGAGTTGGAATTGTAGATTTTTCCGGGCGGCAACTCTTCCCCGGGGGCGATGATCTCATTGCCCGTGGTCACAATTCCCACCAGGGGTTTGAGGAACACCCGGACCCGGTCAAACCCCACCGAGGCGATCACCCCGACATGCTGGGGATCCAGGTACTGGCCGGCGTTAAATACCGTGTCCCCCGCCGCGATATCTTCCCCCTTCAGACAAATATTCGATCCCTTGTCGATATCGGTGACCAGCATGAACCCGTCCCGCTCCCGGGTCACCTCCCGGCGGATGACCCGGTTGGCTCCCCGGGGAACCATGGCGCCGGTCATGATCTTGGCGCATTCCCCCTTTTGCAGTTCAATACCGGGATCGAATCCCGCCGGAATGGTCTCCCGGATGAAAAACTGCCGGGAATTATCCTCCGAATCGATGGCATATCCATCCATGGCGGATTTGGCGAAGGGCGGGATATTCACCGGGGAAACCACCTCCTCTGCCAGGACCCGGCCCAGGGCATCAAACAGGCTGACCGTCTCCACTTTGGTCCCGACCGGGAAACGGTTGATTATCTTTAACGCATCGTTGATCGATATCATTTGATCCCTCCTTGTCAATGTCCAAAGACCTTGATGGACGACACCTTGAAACTGACCCAGACCCGGTCCTCTTCCTTCAGGCCCATCTCCCCCAGCGACTGGCGGGTAATCTCCACCGAGAGAGGGATCCCGATATCCACTCCGATTTCGCAGGTCATCCCCCCCCGGCTGATCCGGTGGATGGTTCCGGGGAAATGGTTGCGCGCGGAACTTTTTGTCCGCCGACGGGACAGTACGATCTCGTCACTGCGAATGGCGATGTAGGCCCGTTCCGCCTGCCGGGCCGGCACCTGTATTCGAAGGTTTTCGCTGACCTGGATCTGATGTTCCCGGATCGAACCCCTGAAAACGTTCCGGTATCCCAGAAAATCCGCTACCTGCCGGGAAACCGGATCGGCAAACACCCGGTCCGGGCTTCCATCCTGAACGATCCGGCCGTCCATGAGAATGACGATCCGGTCCCCCAAGCTCAGGGCTTCCTTGAAATCGTGGGTCACATGCAGGAAGGTGGCCCCGGTTTTTTTGTACAGGTCCATGAAAATTTCCCTCGTCCGCGTCTTCAGGCTTAGGTCCAACGAAGCGGTGGGTTCATCGATCAGGTAAAGATCCGGGCGTATGGCCATGGCCCGGGCGATGGCCACCCGTTGTTTCTCTCCCCCGGACAATCCCCGGATTCGCCGCCCGGTGAGGTGATCGATTCCGAGCTGCCCGGCCACCTCACCGACCCGCTGATCGATTTCAGACCCGGACTGCTTTCGGACCTTCAGGCCATAGGCGATGTTATGGTAGACCGTAAGGTGGGGAAAGAGCATAAAATCCTGATAGATCAGACCGATATGCCGGTTCGGGTTGATGATCTCGCCCCGGTCCGGGGGGATCAGCCCGGCGATCATTTCCAGCAGAAGGGTTTTCCCCGATCCGCTGGGTCCCAGAACCACGGTATAGGCTCCGCTTTCCACTTCCAGGTTGATATCCTGGAGGTGAAAAGTGGAAAACCTCTTTCCGACGTCCCTGAGTGTGATGTTCATTTTCTTGTAAGATACCGGATCCCGGTGAAAATTGCCAGGCTCACCAGAATGAGCAACACGGTGACCCCCACCGCATGGTCCAGACCGAAATTCTGAAACCGCTCAAAAATCAGAACCGGAGCGGTTTTGGGGTGATAGGCCAGAATCACCACCGCTCCGAATTCACTGATGCCGCGCCCCCACATCATCAGCATTCCGGAGACCACGGATTTTCGGGCCATGGGAAAAGTGACCGAAAAAAAAGCCCGGGCCGGAGAGGCTCCCAGGGTGACCGCGGTTTTCTCATAGCGGGGATCGACTCCCCTGAACCCCTCTTTGGCGCCGTTGATCAAAAAAGGGGCCGAGACAAAAAACATGGCCAGGACGATGGCCGCTTCGGTTCCCACCAGCTGCACTGAAGTGAGCCGATGCAGCAGGGAGTGTCGCCCGATCACCACCAGCAGGGCGATCCCGGCGGCCGTGTGGGGAATGATCACCGGCAGGTCCACCAGCCCTTCGATCAGTCTTTTCCCCCGGAATTCTTTCCGGGCCAGCAGGTAGGCCAGGGGAATACCGAAAAGGCCGGCCAGCAGGGTGGCCCATAACGAAGCCCGAAGGGTCAGGAGTATGGAAGCGGTCACCTCGGTCTCCCGCAGGGTATCCAGCAACTCTCCGGGAGACACGGAAAGGACGATCCTGACCACGGGAAAAAAGATCAGGAGCAGGAGTATGGCTCCCAGAACCGCCATCAGCATGGTAAAGGCCCGCTTCCCCATCGAACCCCGTTTATTCATCCCCCGCGGGAAGGGAGATTCCCGGGGGCAGCCGGCCGGGATTTACCACCCTGGGGGGGTCGAGAACCGGTTGCCCGCCGGCCTCCATGATCTCCCGCCCCCGCGGGGAGAGGACGAAATTGACAAAGGCCACGGCCAGCTCCCGGTTGGGCGAGTTGTGGGGAATGGTCAGGCCGTATACCATGGGGGCCCCCACCCTCACGATCTCCTCCCGCGGGGTCTTCCCGGTGATGCGGATGCTTACCGACTGGTAAAACAGCGCGTATTCCGGTGAAGAGAGGTTGATCTGCGGAGGCAGGGAGAGGATCTTCAACCCGTGCTGGCGGGCCACGCTGCGATAGATAAAAATATAATCCAGTTCGCCGGTTTCCAGAAGGGCCAGCAGGTCGACCTCTTTGGGGCGGATATTACGCCGGGGCATCTTATCCGCCAGACGCTGATAGAGCCCTTCTTCCCCGTAGTGCTTTTCACTGAGTTTCATGGTCAGCACCGCCCGGTAGCCGCAGGGATCCGCATGGGGATCGGAATGCCCGAATTCCACCCCTTCCTCCAGCAGGGTCCGGTACCAGTTGTCCTGAAAGATATCCTGATGACGGCGGCTGCGATCCGTATAGGCGATCACCATTTCGTTGGTGGCAAATTCGATGACAAAGGAAGCATGCTGGGGGAAAAGGAGGTTTTGAATCACTTCGCTGTCCGCGGATCCAAAGACATCCACTTCCCGTCCCAGTTCCGATATATGCCGGGCACAGGTCCGGCTTCCGTGGGCTTCCAGCCGCACTTCGACCCGGGGATTCTCCTCCCGGAAAGCCGCCGCCATCTGTTTGAAGGGCAGGGAAAGGGAACCGGCGTGCAGAACGGTGAGGCTGGGGGAGCGACGGGAGGAAGAGCCGGCGGAACCACAACCGGCCATGGCGATGACCAGTCCGGCCATGGCACAGAAAGCCAGACAGGCCACTACCGGGGAAACCAGACCACTGCTTTTCAACACTATCTCCTTGGCAAATCCGGCCGGTCGCCGAACCGGACGGATTTCACCGGTTTGTATCATCCCCGGATCCCCCGTCCGTGGATGGCCACGGGACTCATCCGGAGGTTTTTTCATCTTATCAAAATTCCCCATCCCTGTCAAAAGCCCTTGGTTTTAAGATCTGGAGCTCACGGTCAGGCGATTTGCAGAATTTCCTTCAAATCATTTGAATTGTGGGACGATATCCGATAAAATGATATCTTTTATTTTGATCTGCGATCGTTTGTTCCGCATCAAAAAAATCTTAACGACAGGAGTATTGAAATGAAGAACGCATTCATCCCCAGGCCCCACGGTGGAAACGGACTGGTCAACCGCATCGTACCCGAAGTGGAGCGCGATGCCCTTTTACAGAAATCCAGCGGCGTGGAATACCGGATCAGCGATGGCGACCTTTCGGTCTTCTACCGGATGGCCGACGGGGCCCTTTCCCCCCTGACCGGCCCCATGACCCAATCGGAGTTCAACCAGGTCCTGGAGACGGAAACCATTGAACGGAACGGGAAGAAATTCGCCTGGACC
>Ga0180433_10001282_pt1 | contig 42192 bp, 47 predicted proteins | sample SS_ome_8_FD_132980 | JGI IMG/M metagenome (GOLD analysis project Ga0180433, IMG submission 132980) | Hypersaline lake sediment archaeal communities from the Salton Sea, California, USA - SS_1_D_1 metaG | ecosystem: Environmental > Aquatic > Non-marine Saline and Alkaline > Hypersaline >...
GGAGGTGCACATTCGAGAACAGACCGCTCCAGGGGAGTGGACAGAGTGGACGAGCTTGGAGGACTATCGCGGTTCTTCCGGCGTGTTTACCCACGCCTTAGTCGACCTCTCTGCCCATGCCGGAAGGAAAGTCCAGATTGGGTTCTGGCTGGCCGAGACCGGCTGCTGTGTTGGCCTAGGCTGGTACGTAGATGATGTCACAATTGAAGTTCCCTAGTGTGACGCCATCTCCCCTGCCGTGACGGCGGGGATCAAGGCTGCTTCGTGAGACCGTCGCACGGCCGCATCGGGCCGGCCGCGTGACTGCCTTTGGAGAGACGAAGGTTACGATCATCGCAGCCGTGAAGGATAGGATGCGTGCAGCCACACCCTGCCAAGGAGTTAGCCATGCGTTATGGAACCAGACAGACTGTGTTGATCTTAATCCTCGGAGTCGCTGCCGTCCCGCTTATTCTAGGGCCGACTTGCCCCGGACCACTGCCTCCGCTGGGAGGTACGTCCTTCCACGAAACCTGGGACCCTGCCGTCACCGGAAGTTCCTATCTTCCCGAATGGGATATTCCCCCACAGATTCCCGGGAGTGAGGGAAACTGGTATTTGGGTGCTACTGTGACCACTGCTGACGACACGCCGCATTATGCAGAAGTGGTCGGTAAGGGCGATGCGAAGCATGTGAGGATAGTAGCCAACAGAAGTCACACTGACTGGGCGGACAACATCTGGTTGTCGTGGGACAGAGATCGGGGCGGGAGATCGCAATCCATCCCGATCACGCCGGGCACCCGAATCTCGTTCGTGGAGCAAGGAGAGCTCTTTGGCGCGCCCGCCAGCATAGGATGGGGTACTGACAACTGCGGCCTCCAGATACCGTGCGGCACTTTCTTCGTACTGATCGACACGAACGACAATGCGGTCTTTTACCGGCTGCAAAGGCCCAGCGATGCGGCGGAAGATACCAGTTTCAACCGTATCGAGATATTCATCGAGCCGGAGAACGGATTGTATTCCCGAAATCTGTACGACGATTTCGCGAGGATTCCAAACTTCAACGCGACCAATGCCAGGATTAAGTACATGCAGTTGGAGATCAATCCCTGGGATGGGAGTACAGAGGAGCTCGGATGGGCCACGATCGATGACATCAAGATATTTCGCGTGGCCGATTAGAGACCACCATTCCGGGTACGATGTTAACTTGAGATGCGAGTTCTTAGTGACAGTGTTAACGTAAGGAGTGAAATGCTATGCAAAAACGAGTTTTCTTGGTCGCGGGTATTCTAGCGTGTTGTGTTATGACTGTTGGATGCCCCCCCGTTTATTCGCCGTGCGAGCGGGCGATGGATCATTACATGGAGTGCACGGTGGGGCTTGTAGGGGAGGAACTATCAGGATTTGAAGGGGTGTGGCCTGCTGAATCTATTGATCAGATGTGTATGTTTGTGGATATAATGGCGCCTAACTGCAACACGGACGCATTCTTTAATTGTATGGCAGCTTTGCCCTGCGAAGAATTGCTCCTGGGCTCTGGGATGGCGTGCACGGATGAGTTGGACGTCGAAAGCTGCGCGGGCTTGATGCCTTAGTTGTGTAGCGGCCCCTCACTACGAGGATGCGGATGCGCTGATTGCGTACGTCCAGACCTTTGGTGGCCACAGGCGGTTGTCCACCTACGGCCACCAGATTCTCCACGCCCGTCTTGATAGGATACTCTCGACGCTCTCGGTTCTTCGGTGGGCGTATGTTGCGGGCAACCGCGTGGCGGGGCCGTGGCCGGAAGGCGGCCGGCGGGCGTGGGTCGCGCGACCCTTCTGTAACCCCGGCTTCACCTGTCGCTCAGATATCGCGAAGCCGTCCCCATGATTTCCTCTAGCATTCTGATCGCGCGGTGTCGTATGATTGCCGTGGCTCCACGGCTTCGTCCCATCACCGCCGCAACTTCCTCAAGTGGTCGTTCCTCCAGATCATACATTCGAACAACACGGCAGTAGTGATCTGGCAGCTTGGAGATGGCCTGGTCCAGAGCAGCCTTAGCCTCATCGCGGGCGGCACGACCGCTCGGGCTCGTAACGGTGCCTCCGAGCTTCTCCATGAGACCAGCGTACGACTCATCACTTCCGCCCGGAGTGACCCGCCGCATGTTGCCGCCGCGCTTATCCGCTTCAAGCATCCGGATGGCGTCAAACAGATTACGCGTCGCCAGCGTCGTTAGCCAGGCGAGGAACACGCTACCCGGGCCTGGCTTGAACTGGCGTATGTCGAGAAACGCATCAGTGAAAGTCTCTTGCAAGACATCCTCGTCGGAGAGGAGCGACGGCCACTTGGTAGAGAGCTTCCGTGCGACTACGCGCCTCAGCTCCGGTGTGTGCAGGTCAAGCAGCTTCCCCAACGCCTTCTCGTCGCCGTCGCAAGCCTGTTGTAGGAGTTCATCTTCAGTAGCCACGGGTTCCTCCATGCATGCAGTGTTGCTGTGCCCAACCTCATACTAGCAACTGGTCGCCTCACCTGCAACGAAGTCCTGGTCACCACACGGGGTGCAGTTGTGGGGTCGGCCCAAACCAATCCGAACCTGCGGCACGGCTGCAGAGCAACCCTACGCGATTCGTCATGCCAGGCAGTATCGCAACAGCCGCATGAGCAATTCAACCGGCAGTACCGCCGGTCAAATCCTCAGCCTGTCGCGAATGGCATTGTCGGCCGGGCTGTGTTCGATGATGAGGTCACGGTCGGCGCACCGCTGGGGGCTGCGGGGCGATTCTGACGCGCCATGCTGGGGAGAAACCAGGGCTTCAACGATGCTGTAGGCTGCAACTGGGCGGCAATCCTATGCAGATATGATCCATAGCGGCCGTCGCGCAGTCGTCGCAGGCATCTCGAATCTCTTCACTATCCGTGATCTCTTGCCGGATCGCGGCAGCGTGTTCCACGGAGGCGACGCAAAAGTCAACCAGCTCAGCCAACACATCGTCTTTGTACAGGCCGTTGCGCATTGCCTCGGTCGCGAAAGCGATATAATCGTCGCCGTCGAAGCCGACGTCTTCGAAAGAACAGATGGCGACTACTTCGGCACGCGAGGGTCCGAGGGGGACGAAGCCGCATCCGGAAATAAAGTTCGCGGTGATGATGATTGCGATGATCGGTTTCATCGTGCTGCCCTTTCGGCTAGGAGATGATTGCAATGTCGATGGCGTTTCTTGTCGCCTGAAATCCCCTGCGCCCGGGACTTTCCATTTGCCAAACCTCAAGCCGCAATCCTACTCGGATGCCTATCTCGATTCAAGCCATCCTCGCGTTTCACGCTGCATCTCGCACCCATCGGAGTGATCCAAGGGGCCGATCCGGGCTCTGACGCTCAGAAAAAACGAGTCTGCTCGGCTTCCGCGCAGCCCCAACTATCTGCAGGCCGGAATCGCCATCTTCTTCACGCTATCGCGACATTCAATCGCGCCGCACCAAACGGCGCCGGCACTTAGAGCCGCGCAGGAGGCTCCCGAGGTGGGACCGATGTGGGCAGAACGGGAAGCACGGCAGCGCCGGAGGACACGGCCCAAGAGAAAGCGCGTATCCCCTTCGCGCCGTTCCTGCTAGTCCTGTGTGGGAACAGCGTCCCACCGAGTCTCGCCGACCCCACGAATCTGCTGCCCGCAGCCGATGGGCGCGTGCTCGTGAAGATGTTAGGTGGGAGCCCGATGAGATAGTCCGGTATACTGGGATCTGTGCGGCGATCCACCTGCAAGGGTGGTTCCTGCTACGACAAACTGGAGAGATGTTGGTGACACAAGTCTTGGAGAATCAAACGATGGATCGCAACACACGCTACATGCACATGGCACTAAGCGCGGGACTAACACTCGTGCTGACGACAGCGATGGCCTCCGGACAGTGCTTCGAGGCTTTGGAACTCGGTCCGTCGTATCAAAGCCAGGCCACAGGCGTCTCCGACGACGGCGAGGTCATTGTCGGAATAGGCTACTCCGATTCAAGCGGCGGAACCTTCCTCTGGACACAGGACGGCATGGACATTCCGCTCGACTTGGAGGGGAGAATAGGCGCTGACGTCTCCGTTTCCTCCGACAACGGCACCGTCGTCGTTGGGTACACGGCCTCTGAGTCGGCGTACGAGGCCTTCCGCTGGCTTTGGTTGTGGTCCGCGTCTACCCATTGGCCTCACCTGTAAGCGCCGGGGTCGGAGTCGAACCGCCCTCTCCGTGCTGGATGCACGACGCATCGCCAACGATGCTTCCGGCGCGCTGTGGATAAGGCATACTCATCCCCTCGAACTTCGTACGAAACGACTGCTCAAACGGATACACATAGCGATGTTTGATCTTCAAGCCCGTATACTCGATCTTAGCCTCTGGATACTTCCGGCGATAACCACGAAGCTGTAGACGCGGATGCCGTTCCTTGCCATTAATCAACAGCCAACGAGCAGCGGACTCGCCCAAGTAAATCCAATTGCCGGCCTGGTAGATCGTGCCCACGTGCCCTTGATTTGTCGCATCAGCAAATGAGACGACAAACGATAAACCGGGAGACTGACGGCGCAACATTCTTAGAGCAATAGCCACTATTCTCGATGTCGGTGTATCATGGTTTCGGAGCGCTACACGGACCAGTTCCGCCATCTGCGTCTGTTTGACTTTGAACGACTTGGCCACTTGAGGTGTGGCGCCACGGCCGAAGATGACGGCACCGATGAATCGCTCCGACTCCCAGACACCAACTGTGACCAATTTGCCACAGGGCATAGTTCGGCTGTAATGCGAATGCGTCACTGCGTACTTCGCCGCATTGCGATCGCACCAGTCAAGTTGTAAACTCATGACCACACTCCGGGCACCGCACTTTTGTTTTTTCGTCCAGCCGCCCCTGCGTATCCTCACCGACAGCCCCGAATGACGGATCGATTGCTTCGGTGATTAACTCCTCAATCTCATCATCCGTGTACCCCGGCACGCCGTCAGCCTTCAATTCAGCCAACATCTCAGCCAACGCAGTGTCATCCCACTCAGCAAGTTCAGCCGTCCGATTGTCCGCGATGCCATACGCAGCTCGATTTGCGCCCTCCAAACCCGTCCTTACGATCGCGATCTTCTTCCAACCGAGGGCGCGAGCGGCCTCAAGCGTACCATTGCCGGCCACAACGACACCCGCAGCGTCAACGACGATCGGCTTCTGCTGGCCGAACCGCAGGAGGCTGGCCTTGATCGTCTCAAGGTTCCGCTCACCATGCCGCCGGGTGTTGGCCGGGTCGGTTACGAGGTCTTTGATTAGTGTCGTAACTATCCGCATCGGCGTTGTCCTTACAATAAGGCCCCTATAGCAAAACCTGCGATCGCGCGAGCAAAGCGGTCGCGTCGGTTTAGCGTATACAGCCCGCAACCTAGACACCCCCCTCCCCCCGAGGGGGAGCTTCGACACACACGTTCGCCCGTCAGCCCGTGCCTATGCCCGTCAACCATGCCGCCAGGCAAGTCCCGTTGACAATACCCCCGCTGAGGATATCGCCACCCAGGGTTGTGTCAGCGTCGGCGCCGTCGACACCCGTCGGGTGTTCCGCTCCCCTATTCCGATGTCCAACTCTCGCACCCCACCCGTACCCCGCGCCCCTAGCTGGTTGCCAGCGCTCGCGCCGCCCCATGCGTACCAGGGTCCGCGTCCCGATACGTTCGTCGCCGCTACCCCTGGATACGAAACCCCCAGCCACACACGCGCCCGTCGGGCTTGTGTATCCGTATCCACCGTATCCAGCCCCTCGATCATCCCTTACGTGCCCCGTCGCTCTCACCCTCGGGCTTACCTGCACACTTCCCGCTAGCGGATTCAATGATCGTGCGGACCGTCAGTCGAACGTACTCGGGCAGGCTGCCCCATGCTTCGATGAATGCCCGAAGATCGGGATCGAGTGCTGCGTCCTGCGCGTTACTGCTGGTGAATCTGCTGGGGACTGGAGTGTGGCGTTCGTAAGTGTTTGTGGGTCCGTCAGTTATGGGATTGGGCAGTTGACTCTTAATCAGCGGGTCCGGGGTTCGAGTCCCTGGCGGTGCAGTTTCGTTCCCTCTCGTGTTGTGTCGCATGCCGAGTGATTCCGTGACCTTCCCTTTGCACTCCTGATTCTGTGCTGAGACGCCTCGGCGAGGAGAAGATTGGCTTGTTGTAGTGGCGGACTATAGCATAGCCAATCCAAAGGTAGCGGCCAACATCGAGGAACTCACGGACGAAACCAACGATTGAATGCTATGATTGGATAGAGCTTGCTCTAAGCAGAGTAACGGATATGGAGGTCTTCTTGGTTTGAATCGAGAGGTCTTGTGCAACAAGCTGATGGCTGCGAGGTTGCCCCGCCCTTCTCGCAGAGAAGGGCGGGAGACGGAGGAGAGTTCAGAATCTCAAGTCAGAAAGTCAGGAGACTGGACCGGGGAATATAATACTGCGGCTGCGGCCTGCGCGGCACGTCCGGGCGGTATCCGGAGTGCGGAAGGGAGGGTAGAGCCGGCATGATTCGCAAACGTGTGACTTGGTCCATGTGGTTCGGTTTGAGCCTCGCCCACGCAACTGTGGTATACCTCGTTTTCTCTGTTGTGCTGCCGCTCGTGGGTCCATTGCGTGTGCTTCCACCACCTCCGCCAAGCACCCTGTACAAGCTGACCATCGGTGTCGGGGGTATCCTGTTGCTGGGTGCTCCTGCCTTCGGATATTTCTGGAGTAAACTCTACGCGCAATGGTATGACCGGCGGCACCCCTGTGAGCTACTCTGCACACACTGCTCCTACAACCTCACCGGCAATGTCTCCGGTGTGTGCCCGGAGTGCGGAACGCCGATCCAGTCGTCCGAGCGGGGCAAGCCATAATCCGCCGCACCCTCTCCATCCTTCGCAACGCGCTCCTTGTCGGGATTGGCTTAGCAGCCTGAGAATCGACCTTCTTCAACGGGCTGCTAGCCCCCCGGTTCGAACGCTGCTTGCAAGTGAGCGAAGTCAGCCAGGTCGACATCAGCGTCGACGTCCGCGTCCGCGCAGGCGCATCCGCCAGCATACCACACGTCCGGACCCTCCAGGCAGGCAGCAACCACCGACCAGTCAGCCAGCGTCACAGCACCATCCTCGTTGCAGTCGCCGGCGCCTCCGGGTTCTGCCACGCTCACTAGCTGCGCCGTGTGCTCGTCGTTGTAGTCGTTTTCGTCACCGACCAGGGTCGTGGTGACCGTTACATTGTACTCGACTCCGATGCCCGGGCCCACCTGCCACAGCCCAAAGGACTGCACCACATTCTCACCTCCAGCCACCGTCACCGGTTCGGTCTTGTCAAAGACAACCGTGCTGTCCGTCTCAATCACGCAAGCTACCTCGAACTGTTGACTCGCGGAGCGGTAATTGCGGACCACGGCCGCAGGGACGTAATAGCCCTCAGCCATCACCTCTGTGGGCAACTCCAACGCCGCCACCCCGACGTCCGGTCCGCCCGTCCCGATAGCGTAGAGATTGCCGTCAAAGCTGCCTATATAAAGGTAGCCCCGGTCATCGATCGTGGGCGAGCATTCAATCCCGTCCAGAGTAGGGAACGTCCACCGCACGCTACCGTCGGGATAGAGCGCGTAGATATTCGAATCGCGCGAGCCGAAGTATATGATCCCGTCTCCATCCACCGTGGGCGACCCGTCGATAGCGCCACCCGTAGGGAACTTCCACTTAAGCGACCCGTGCGTTCCTTCGTCTGTCACGGCATAGAGATGGCCGTCGTATGATCCGAAGTAGACGGTTCCATCCGGCCCGATAGCGGGCGACGACTCGACGCCATCGTCCGTATCAAACGACCACTTCAAAGTTCCGTCTGGATTGACTGCCCAGAAGTTCGTATCAACGACGATCGGATCTTGACCCGCAGCGCCGTAAGGGTCGGTGCCGAAGTAGATCGTCCCGTCGTCCGCGATGGCCGGCGAGGAATCGACCAGATGGCCGTCATAGAACGTGCCCGCGGGAAACTGCCACGCCGGCGCCTCCATCGCGTCGTCAAACGCGTACAGATTGTGGTCTTTGGAGCCCACATAGATCAAGCCGTCGTCCCCGATGGCAGCGGAGGAGATGATGCACCAATCTGTATACCAACTCCACTTGAGCGCTCCGTTGTCAGGATGGAAAGCGTAGAACCAAAAATCCACACTGCCCACGTAGACCGTGCCGTCCGCCCCGACGATGGGCGAAGCGAGCGCGAATACGCCTCCTATGGGGGCAATCCACTTATCGGTGGCCGACGCACCGAGGTCTTCAATGGCATACAGATTCCCGTCGAGGCAACTGGCGTAAATGACATTGTCAGGCCCTAAGGCCGGCGAGGAGAAGAAACCGTCACCCGCCTCGTACGCCCATTTCAGGCTGCCGTCCGGGTTGAGGGCATACATGTGTGGGTCCAACGCCCCGAAGAAGTGCCAACTCGCCCCGAAGTAGATGGTGCCGTCTGCCCCAATCGTCGGCGAGGAGACGATGCCGTCGTTCGCGGCAAAGGTCCACGCCTCGGTCGGCGTGGGCGGGCCCGTGTAAGGAGTGTGTCCCGTGTGGCGGGCGTCGTGTCTGAACATAGGCCAAGGGCTTTGCTGGGCTTGCGCCGCCACCCCAAATTGCATTCCTACGAAAACTGCGAACAGCATGACTCTACCGATGTACTTTCTCTGTTTCACTTTTGATACTCCCCCATTGTTTGTGTTTGGATCCTGTACTGCCTGGGTTGCCGGTGGTAACGGTTTCGATGTTCCGGCATTTCTCGGTTACCTGACCTCAGCCGGCCATCCAATCCGAACGGCCTGCTCGACTCAACGCAAGATAGCCTCCGTCCCCGTCGACGACGCCCATGTGCCAGCGCCAACACATGAATCCTGCCCCTGGCGCCCCCGTGAGGGGAAATCGGTCTCGTTACCGCGCACCATCAACTTCTACTCCCTACCAATCGCCCGTCCTCTATCGGTCGCCATAAGAGCCGTACCGAATGAGCGGCGTGACGTCGCAAGGAGAAGACCAGAGCAAGCTCTATCCAATCGTAGCGTCCAATCGTCGGTTTCGTCTATGAATTCCTCGACTCCGACCGCTAAGTTTGGATTGTCTATGCTATGAGACAGGTGTGTCGAGGCTACTGTGGTAGTCGGAGCCGTCGCCAATGTCTCCCGGGCGAGTTGCATGGCATGGGCAGGTTTCTCACGATGAACCAAGACACAACGAAGCCACAGGCAGAGACGCCAACCATCACCAACCGCCGTCGGAAACGTCACCGACGACACAAGAAGAAGCACCCGTATAGGTCGACTTCATGATCCATCGAGTGACTCTCGTCCTCAAAGGGTCGGGCACACCGGGTCTGGGTATCGCCTTGGTTTACCTGGTGCTGTGGGCGCTGTGTGCCGTGTGATTTCCCTACCGCCAAGCAGATACAGGCAGACGCTGGCAAGGCGTTGAGACAATCGACCATTCGTTGGCTCTCCACGGCCATGAAGCTCCCCAGCCAGTCGACAACCACCCTCAAAGCGGGTCCGAGTTTGGATTCTCGTTTCCCTCGCCTGTACCCAGGGTACGCCTGGATGGAATGCTCGTAAGTGTATACTTCAGAGTCAGTTACAGGACTGGACGTCGGTTTGCTGGGCGAAGGTCAGGGGCTCGAATCCTCTGTGCCGTGTTTATCGTTTCTTCCACTTTCCAAACTGCCAAAGATGGCCTAAGTTCTGTGTTGTCAACGAGTTAGGGGCTTTCAGCACGAGTAGAACGCTTCACGTGTGTTTCCTGTACAATGGTGGCTTAGGCGCGGTCGCCAGTTGGGCCGTTTGCCGAGGTCTTCCCGCAGCCGCATCCCGTGGTTGCAGGGACGCCTGTTTGGTGGGTCACGGAGAGCTGGAACCGAAGCGATGTGCGAACTCCCGTTGAGAGGTGACGATGCTGAGGTCTACGAGTAACAACAGTGGCATTTAATCTGCCATTCGAAACAGAGATCAACACTCTCGATGATCAGCTTGCAGCGCTGCCCGAGAGCGATCCTGCCTGCGCGGAGATACGGGCACGGTTGGACGCGTGCGAATGCGAAGTCTACCCCAGCTTGCGTGCCCATGAGACGTTCCTTCTATCGGGGAGTCCGCTGCGCCCCAAGACGTTGGACTACGTCAGGCACATCTTCCACGACGTTAAACTCTTCGAGAACCACGCTGTGCGCGGCGATCATCTGATGATCGCCGGCGAGGGTAAGATAGACATCGATAACAAACAAATCGACGTCATCATAGTCGGGCAGCAAACCGCACCCTCGTCACAGCGCGACGATCTGCTCAGGCTGACTTCCTCCGAGTATCTGCGGTGGAACCAGGGTATGGGTTTCCCCGACGGGTATCGCAAAGCCGTCTACGCCATGGGCTTAGCTGAGGAACGTGGTTGGCCTGTGGTTGTCTTCGTGGATACGCCCGGTGCGGATCCGTCAGAGTACTCGGAGGAGGAAGGACAGGCGTTTGCGATCAACGAAGTCATCCACAAGACCACGTCCCTGAAAACGCCGAGCCTGTCGTACATCATCAGCCTGGGTGCCAGCGGTGGGGCGATCGCCATCACGCCGACGAACCGCACCATCATGAACCAGTACGCGACGTACATGGTCATCAGCCCCGGCGGTTGCGCGTCGATATTGTTTCGCAATCGCAGTCCGAAGTCGATTCATAAAGCGGCAAAAGGCCTGTGCCTGACCTCGCAAGACGCCCTGCGCCAAGGCACTGTGGACGAGGTGGTTGAAGAGGGCTTGCATCCCGGGCATCGCTATCCGAAGGAGTTGCTGGTAAAAGCCAAGGATGCGGTGGCGCGGAATCTCGCAGAAATCATGAACCTGCGCGGGCAGGAGGCCGAGCGCGTTCGCCGCGACAAATTCTTCGCTATGGGGCGATGGGGCAAGTCGAGAGATAGGCGAGAACCCGAGACCCTGGCAAGAATGGCTATCAGGCAGGACAGTGAATTCGCCGTCGCGCGCAATGCACTTGTTAATTACTTCGCAAAGCAGACGTGCAGGATTGCGGACATCAACGGCAGGCCGGTGAGCGATGCAACCGCCCATGAGTTGAGGCAGGTTCGGCTTCTGGTCGCGCGCGCGACCTACGCCGCCAAGAAAGGCGATGCACAATACCTCAGCAACGTACTCGAATGTGATACGCACTCGCTGAGCAAGACTCAGTGGGCACAGATGTCCGAACACGCGCTTGAGCTGCGCTATGGCGACGTGAATGGCGCTCAGATGCTCCATCCCGCCGAGGAGAAGAGCCCGCACCGGCGGCTTCACCCTGTTGATTGGATCCGCCGGCTTACGGACGAGGATTCGTTTAGAGAGTTTGCCGAGACTGTTTCATATTGCTCGATCGACCAGCTCCGGTTCCCTCTCTACCAGCAGGCCCTCGACCGAGGAATCGCCGGCACGGGGCTTTGTTCCGGGCTCATTACCGGCGTCGCCAAGATCACCGGTTACGATGCGGTACTGGCGATCAACAACTTCGGTCTGGTTGGGAGTAGCCTCTGTGACGAGATCGGGGAGAAGTTCCGCCAGGCTGCACACTGCGCGCTCGAGACGAAAACGCCTCTCGTTTCGTTGGCTATGGGTGGTGGGGCGAGGATGCAGGAAGGGACACCTTCGATGCACCGGAACATCCCCAAGGTCCAGCACGCATTGAACGAATTGGAGGAGGCCGGCGTGCCGCATATCTCGGTCATCTGCGACCCCACGCTTGGAGGGACTGCGATCAGCTATGGGCTGCGCGGCGACTACATGGTTGTGGTGAAAGGCTCGGCCAACATCGGCTTTTCCGGCAAGCGAGTCGTCGAGCAGTTCCAGCAACGCAAGGTAGCCCCCAACTTTCAGCACGGGAGCTGGCTGCTGCACCGAGGCTTCGTGGATGAGCACGTCGCCACCGAGGACCTGGGGAGCAGGCTCAGCGAGCTGTTGAAGCACATAGCCGACGGGGGACGCTTGGTCGACCTGCAAACGCGCAAGCCACGCCCGTGGCAACCGAACCGAACGGTCGCACTTGTAACTGCGGAGTCAGAGCGAGGCGGCATCGTGCGGCAAGCCGGTAAGAGCCGCAAGAAGGTCCTGGCCTCACGAAACTCACGTCCCGCCCGCAGCTCATCATCTCGTTCGCGAAGACCAGATTGACTCGCACACGCTGGGATACGCAAGATGCTACGGATAACAGATAGGGGCAGATCGACCGACGGTTGCAGGAGAAACCAGGGACGCTATATCAAACCTGTTGGCAGAACTCGGTGAGCACGCCGCCGGTGCTGGCGGGATGGACGAAGGCGATCTTCATACCGTGTGCCCCGTCGCGGGGCGTTTCATCGATAAGCCGCGTGCCCGAGGCTTTCAGCTCAGACAAGACGGCGGGCAGATCAGCCACACGGTAGGCGATGTGGTGCAGGCCTGGCCCCCTCTTGTCCAGAAACTTGCGGATAGGGCTGTCGTCGGCCGCGGGTTCGACAAGCTCGACACGAACCTCACCGACCTGAAAGAAGGCCACCCTTACCTTCTGGCCGGCGACCTCTTCGGTTCCTTCACATTCAAGCCCCAACACGTCGCGATAGAACCGACTCGCCTCTTCAATGGAGTGAACGGCGATGCCCAGATGGTCGATGCTGCTCGGCGATTGCATTCGTTAGTCCTCGATCCTTTGGTGATTGGAGCTTTATCACACCTCGTCCAAACAGTAGGAGCAGAACCCGCCAGTGTGCCATGCTCACGTTTGCGTGAACATGCTCCTACAATTCCGTGAGAGCATAGACAGGCAAGCGTGGTCATGGCACCCGCAGCGACGGTTGGCCCATGGCTTTAGCCGTTAGGGACACGAACCCGCGGACCATTCGTGCGGCCCAGCCCACTCGATGACTGCTAACTGACAACTGCCAGCTAACGATCCGTCCCCCACCCCTGGAAGGGGTGGGGGACCCGCGCTTCAGGTTGTGTGTTCTTCATGCTCTCCGAAGATCTTCCGCAGGCAGTCGCAGATCTCGCCCACCGACGCACGGGCCTGCACGGCGTCGATGATCAGGGGCATGAGATTGGCATCCCCGCGAGCCCCCACACCAAGGGCCTCTAACGTCCGGCCGACGGCACCCGCATCTCGTTCAGTGCGGACCCGCTCCAATCGATCGATCTGCCGCCGTGTGGATTCCTCGCTGAGCGTCATTGTCTCCGGCTCGGCGCCATCTTCGCTCGCATATCGGTTGATGCCGACGATGACGCGATTGCTACGCTCGATTTCCTGTTGATAGGTGTAGGCTGACTGTTCGATCTCCTTTTGTGGATAGCGTTGTTCGATGGCCCGCACCATCCCTCCCATTTCGTCGATTCTCTTTATGTAGTCCTCCGCCTCTGTTTCAATCCGGTCGGTAAGCTGTTCGATGCAGTAACTTCCGGCAAGAGGGTCGACGGTATGAGCAACACCCGATTCGTGGGCGATAACCTGTTGGGTACGCAACGCCAGTTGGACCGCCTCTTCGGTAGGCAGAGCGAGCGCCTCGTCGCGGCTGTTGGTGTGCAGCGACTGAGTGCCCCCCAGCACTGCGGCGAGCGCCTGCAATGTCACACGGACGACATTGTTGTCGATCTGCTGAGCCGTAAGGGTGGCACCACATGTTTGTGTGTGAAAGCGGAGCATGCAGCTTCGCGGGTCCGTCGCGCCGAAACGCTCCTTCATGATCCGCGCCCAAAGCCGTCGGGCGGCGCGGAACTTGGCTACCTCTTCCAATACGTCGGTCATCGCGCCGAAAAAGAACGCTACGCGCGGTGCAAACTTGTCCACGTCAAGCCCGGCTCCAAGGGCGGCTTCGATGTACGCGATCCCGTCGGCCAGCGTAAAGCCGACCTCCTGGGCAGCCGTCGAGCCCGCCTCGCGAATGTGATAGCCGCTAACGCTGATCGTATTGAAACGCGGCAAGCGCTCGGCCGCGTAGGCGAAGATGTCGGTGATAAGCCGCAGTGACGGCGCCGGCGGGAATATGTACGTGCCGCGCGCTATGTATTCCTTAAGCACATCGTTTTGAATCGTGCCGGTGAGCTTGTCAGCGGCGACACCCTGTTTGGCTCCGACGGCGATGTACATCGCAAGCAGTACGGCGGCCGGCGCGTTGATGGTCATCGACGTGGAGACCTTGTCGAGCGGGATGGAATCGAACAGGACCTCCATGTCCGCCAGCGTGTCGATGGCTACACCGACCTTGCCGACCTCGCCGGCGGAGAGAGGGTGGTCGCTGTCATACCCGATCTGTGTCGGCAGATCGAAGGCAACGCTCAAGCCGGTCTGCCCCTTGTCCAGCAGGAAGCGGTAGCGCTGATTAGTCTCCTCGGCGTCGCCGAAGCCCGCATACTGCCTCATGGTCCAGAAGCGCGAGCGGTACATGGTGGGCTGCACGCCGCGCGTAAACGGATACTCGCCGGGGAACCCAAGCTGCGTAAGATACGTTTCCCTGCCCGCCTCGTCGCGAGCCTGATCCGGAAGGTAAAGCCCCTCGATCGGCCGGCTGGAGGCGGTTACGGTCCGTTCCGCCTGCTGCGGCATCTTGGCGACCGACTTCTCCAGCTTCTCTTCTTTCCAACGCTCGAATTCTTGCTGCAAGGAATCAACCATATCCGCTTTCCTGCTATCTATCGGATCAACCGGGCGCATCGTCCGTCTGCCGCTGTTGGTCGATAAGGGCTGCACTGCCCAGTCGGGCGATGACTGAATCGATGGTGAGTTCACCCCGGTTAAGCCTGACGATGAGCTCCTGTGCGTCAGCCCCGGCCAGTTCGCGCCGCAGAGCCCGCTCGTACGTGAGCATCGCGATTCGCTCTACCTCGCCTAGAATTCGTCTGTGCCGGAGGACCTGTCGCTGCTGCTTGCCCCGGGCGACGCGATCGAGTTCCAGCAGCTTGTCGAGCAACAGGTCTACGCCTTTCCCGGACTTGGCTTCGATACCGACCATCTCGATGCTCTTTGCGGGTGGTGTCGCGCCGAGCTCCTCGTGCAGCTCGCTCAGCAGACGATTGGTCTCGGGCAAGTCACACTTGTTAACGACCACGATGTCGGGAATCTCGAGCAGCCCGGCCTTGATCAACTGAATCCCGTCGCCGTAACCCGGACCGAGAATGACAATGCAAATGTCGGCGACCCGGGCAATGTCCACTTCGTTTTGCCCCACGCCGACCGTCTCGATCAACACCGGGTCGTAGTCTGCCAGTTCCAGGAGCCTCGCACAATGTATGGCTGCGTCGGACAGCCCGCCCTCCCGGCCATGCGTAGCCAGCGATCGAATGAACACGTCTCCATCAACCGCGTGACGCATCATACGAACGCGGTCGCCGAGAAGCGCGCCGCTGGAAAGCGGCGATGTAGGGTCGACAGCCACCACTCCTATCCGGCGCCCACGCTTCCGTAGCATTTCGATAAGCGCATCGATCAGCGTCGATTTGCCGACGCCCGGCGGGCCGGTAATACCCCACCACGGCACCTGCCCTGTCGAGCGGCGCAGACGATCCTCGAGCTGGAGTTCCCTGTGCCCGGGCTGGTCGACGAGCGACATCGCCCGAGCAAGTGAGCGTCGGTCACCCCGCAGAATCCTGTCAACCAGATCGTCCATTCTTGATAGCCCGATTCTCAGTCATCAGCCCCTGGTTCCCGTCGGCATCCCTTCGAGTGCATCCTCACCGTTGACAACAGGTCGCTTTCTCACTTGGTTTCGGCGAGTTCCTCTTCAAGAGCGCTGAGTATCTCCGACAGAGGGGCTCCGGGGGTAAACACTCGCCTGAAACCCAGCGACTCCAAATGAGGAATGTCCTTCTGAGAAATGGTACCGCCACCGATCAGGATGATGTTGTCAGCCCCCTCGCTCTTGAGTAGGTCAGCCACCCGGGCGAACAGTTCGTTGTGCGCTCCGCTTAGAAGACTCAAACCTATGACGTCAACGTCTTCGTCGACGGCTGTGCGGACGATCTGCTCGGGTGTTCTACGGATGCCTGTGTAGATGACTTCGTAACCGGCGTTGCGCAAGGCTCGGACAATGAACTTGGCGCCCCGGTCGTGGCCGTCGAGGCCGACCTTGCCTATCAGAATTCGCTTGGGTGCTTTGTTGTCCACAGCGCTGTTCTTCCCATGTTGCGGTAGTTTTGGTGTTGCTCCGTGCTTTGCCGCCGCCAACGTTACAGTAACCGTTAGCCGCCGCGTTGAACATCCCCCGAGAAAGGGGTCAGGCCACTTTTTTGTTGACGCCGGGCGCTACGCTAAGTAGGTTGTCAACATGTCTCGCCCAGTTCGCATGTCGGCAACCGGCGTCTGTTACCACGTGTTGAACCGCGGGGCGCCCTGCGGGGTCAAAGCCTGGCAAGCTCAACCCGCCGCTCGCTTGAACCTCGAGTGCACGATCTGCCCGAAAGGAGGACCCCGTAAGGCAGGCAAGAAGTAGCTTGGCCCCTTTTTCTTATGAACCCTGACGATGCAAAGGTCGTGGTAGGCAAGGACGTTTACATCGCGCCGACGTCGTATGTCGGGGGCGACGTTGTTTTGGGGGATCACTGCACGATCATGCCCCATGCCTCGATCCGGGGTGACCTGGCGCCCATCCGCCTGGGTGAGCGCGTCAACGTGCAGGACAGCGCGGTCCTGCACACCGATCTCAACGTTCCGCTCGAACTTGGCGACGACGTGACGGTCGGGCATGGTGCTCTGGTGCATTGCAGGTCGGTCGGCTCTGGAAGCCTGGTCGGAATCGGCGCCATCCTGCTCGACGGCGTCGTGGTCGGTGAGGGCTGTCTTATAGCGCCCGGCGCAGTCGTTACGACGGGCACGAAGGTCCCGGATGGCATGTTGGTTCTGGGAGTACCCGCCCGGGCGCAGCGGAGTCTCAACGACCGAGAGCGAGCGTACCTTCGGCTCGCGGTGGATTCGTATGTCAAGCTAGGTGCGCAATACAGAGCCGGCGCCTTCCCGAACGTCGCCGGGCAGCCCGGAACCGCCTGACGACGTGTCACATAAGTGACACGATCTTGACACTCCGTGCCCGGTCCATTACACCATCCGCAGGACCGATCAGAGCCCCAAGCGCCAGCGCGGGGTCTTCATGGACAAACCGCGGGTCTTCGGACCCGCTCACTTGCGCTAGGATCGGATGCCCGACCTGGGCGCTTGTCACGAGTCACATCGGCGGGTGCCCCATCCCTTCCGGGGGTGGGGGACGGACACATGCTCGCCGCCCTCTGCTCCCGGTAGTAAGTGACACACAATTGACACTTTGTACGTAACCCGATCTCACCGAATAAAAAGTGCGGGCAGCGTGCGATTGGCACCGATGTTTCAGTTCGCGCGGATTCCCCGTACCGGGCACGGTCTGCTCAGGCCCGACACCGCAGGACAGGAGCGAAACCCGACCTAGAGGAAGAACTGCCAGAAAACAAGAAGCAGAACAACAACCCAGATGCCCCAAGAGCTGGGACCAAGCAATCCGTCAGGAGTTGAATCCATCATAAATCTCCCGGCTATCCAAACACAGAGTTGGGTGGCCACCTCTTTAGAGGTGGGGGATGCGATTGCCGCGTTGAATCGTGTCCCCCAAGGCTAAAGCCATGGGCCACCCACCAAGCTCAAAGCCCAAGACCGCAGCACAAAAGCGAGACCTGCTCTAGAGGAAGAACTGCCAGAAAACAAGAAGCAGAACAACAACCCAGATGCCCCAAGAGCTGGGGCCCATCAATCCGTCAAGGGTCGACTCCATCATGCACCTCCGGGCCATCCGAAAACAGAGGGTCACGCCGTCACCATTCCTCCGCCGGAAAGTAGCCTGACCCCTTCTTTTGAATGGGCGATGGCGGACTTGAACCACCGACTTCCTCCTTGTAAGGGAGGCGCTCTAGCCAACTGAGCTAATCGCCCCAGGATTCCGTGCAGAAGACACTTGTAGCATATCGCCGTGTCCGTGTCATCCCCCAGCACAATCCCGCTCACATACCATCTGGAGGCACGAGATGTTGAACGTGTTCCAGTTGGGTGCCCCATCCCTTCCAGGGGTGGGGAACGGATCGTGTTCGCCGTGTTCTGCTCCCCGCAGTAGAACCGGCCTGCGACGAGCCTGCAAGCGGCGTTAGTAGCTCGAGACGCGATTGCAGCGGTGATGTTGACTGGAGAATCGCCGTCCACTACCGTCTGGCTGAGGGGTCCAGAGCGGACTATCCGGTGCGGGAACGTCCATCTTCAGACAGAGTCTGAAGCGGCCGATAACATAGCCGGAATCGTTCACCTCAATCCAGATTAAGGAGTGCTAGCCTTGTCAGATCAAGGAGTGATGACCTTGTCCAATGCGGAAGACCTGAGGTTGCTGGAGCAAGCGGAAAAGGGCATCGGAGCGTACCTGGCAGCCCAGCGCGACGCGGGGCAGATCACCGGCACGTACTACGACGACGCGGTCACCAAGACCATGCCCAACCTTCGCAGGTGGCTATTAGCTGAGGAGCTCGACGCCGTCTCCCCCAACCTGCGCGACGCGCTGCGCGAAGCTATCAGCAACCAACAGTGGATGGCGCTCACCAACGCCTATTCACGCGACGTCAGCTTCGGTACCGGAGGCATTCGCGAGAAGATGGGCCCGGATCGCGACGTCATCCTCAAGCTGAAAGAGGACGGCATTCACGCAGCAATCATCAAAGGCCCCAATACGATCAACGACGTGGTCTATCTGAGCACCGCCGCCGGTGTGGCCAAGTTCGGGCGCGAGCGCGATCCGCAGCTCACCAAAGTGGTCGTCGGATTCGACAGCCGGGTCCGAGGCATCGACTTCGCCCGGGCGATAGCCGGCCTGTTTATCGCCTACGATTACACGGTGTACCTGTTCGATGAAGCCTGCCTCTACCCCAGCGTAACTTACGCCGTGCCGAGGCTGCGCGCCGACGCCGGGGTGTTCATCTCCGCCAGTCACAACGATCTGCGATACAACGGATTCAAGCTGTCTTGTCAGAACGGCTCTCAGTTCGACCCGGCTGAGCGCGACAGACTCTACCAGGAATACATCACCCAGGTGGAGTTCAGCGACATCAAGACCGCCGAGCTGGCTGATGCTCCCGAAGGCAAGCTGTGGTTTCTCGGCGGCGTAAAGTCTGCCCAGACCCGGCTCGTCGAAGAGGGTGAGCACGAGGGCTTGCCGCTGGCTGATCCGCTACCGGGCGCCGGCGATCTGTACGCGGGTTTTGAAGACCGGATCATCGACCTGCACACCATGCATATCGACCATGTCAAGAGTTTCCTGATGCGTCCGGAGATGATCGAGAAGGCGACCCGCCCGCTGTCGATCGGCTATTCCGCCTTCAACGGCTCGGGCCGCAAGGCGATTCCGCGCCTGCTGGATGAGGTGGGCTTCAAGGACGTCAAGAGAATCATGAAGCTCGACCCGCTGGATGGAATGTTCCCGGCGTTCTGCAGTGATCCAGGAAGGGAGCAACAGCCCGACCCCGGCGACTACCGGGCAGCCGACGTGGCTGTCGAGTGGTTCAAGAAGGAGTATGGTAGGGCGTGGGACGACATCGACCTGATCGTTGGCACCGACCCGGACGCCGACCGGCTCGGGGTTATTGTCAAGGTGCCCGAGCATCAGCGCAGAGCCTACACACACCCAGCCACCCGTGAGCAGCGTGACTATTCGCTGATGTCGGCTGATGAAGCCTGGTCGCTTATCCTCTGGTATCGATTCAACTGCGAGATAGAGAAACACGGCAAGATTCGCGACGCGGACAGGAAGTTCATCGTGCTGTCGCACACCACCACCGATCTGCTCGTGCGCGTAGCTCGAAAGTACGGGCTGGGCGTGCTGAAGACCTGGGTCGGGTTTGCCCAACTAGCCGCGGGCACGCAGGCGATCTGGGACCTAAGCGCGGGACGCGACACGGAGGGGCTCACCGAGGGCGGCTCGCTGCCAGCTTACGACGAGGGCAAGCGGAACCCCTCGGACGCACAATGCAACCGCACGATGCACTCGTGGGAGGACATGAACTTGCGGCGGTGCGACAATGTGGCTGCCCTGGAGCAGAGCAACGGTTTTTCGCTTTTGGGCGGGCCACCGGTCGATGCGCGCTCGCTTGGTGTGCAAGGCCACGTTCGCGACAAGGACGGCGCCTTTGCCGGCGTGCTGATGGCTGAGCTCGCCGCTTATGCGAAGCAGCAGGGCGTTAACCTGTTGGATCTGATCGACGAGAAGCTCTACCTCGATCCCGACGTAGGCCTATACCAGACGTACTACGAGCCCGACCCCATCGACGGCGAGTACGAAGGTCTGGCCGGGTACACCAAGAAGCGCGGGATTCTCGATAAGGCTGAAGCCCTCTTCGCCGGCTATAAGACCAAGCCGTTCATGCTCGGCGGTCTTCCCGTTGTCGGGGCGGTCGCCTATCGAACGGGCAAGTACGACCGCATCAATTGGCCCGGGTTCCCTGACGAGGGCTTCCGGTTCTACTTCGACGAAGGGCATAACTCGCATCTGACGATCAGACCATCGGGAACGTCCAACGCCTTGCGTTTCCACGTGCAGCTTTTCGGCGGGTTCCCTTCGCGGGCGGAGCTGATCGATCAGAAAGCCAAGCTGCGAACGACCTGTGCGGCGATGGTCAGGGACATTCGGGCACTGATCGGCGCGGAGACATAGCCCCGTGTCGTTCCAATAGGGCACAGGTACCTCACCGGGGCCGCTTAGACGACGTGGATATTGAACCGAACCGCGACCGTGAGGGAGCGGCTGTGACGATGGCGAGCTCATTCGACACGAGGCACGATTCCCGGCGCCTGGCGGATGTCGTCGTCGCGTTCGACCTGGACAATACGCTCACCGCACCCGATGCATCAGCCTATCGGCGAACCGTAACCGAGTTTCTCACATTCGTCGATACCGGTCTGAACCCTGTAGAGGCCTTCGACGCCTACGAACATCTTCGTGCCAAAGGCGACGCGCTCGAACACCTCGGGCTCTACAACCCTATCCACCATCGCGGACGCGCCGATATGCTGGCCCTTTTCTGTTTGAATCACTGCAATAGCGCAGCCGTCAATCGTGAACTCGGCATTACCGACACGGACCGGCGATTGTGTGCCGAGGTCGTCGATCAGGCATCCAGCCTCAACGAGAACACCAGGTGTAAAGGGCTTGCCGATCGGCTTTGTGCACGGATCAACTTGCAGCGTTTCTGCGAACGTGACGATAAGGCGCGGCGCTTTCGGGAGCGCGTTCGACAGATCGCCGACCATCCGGTGCTGGTAAGCTGGTCCGAAACGTATCGCGATGCGGAGGATAAGCACGACCCACCCGGTGATCTTGCCGGCGTGCTGAACCGGGTGTCGTCACTCGGCGCCAAGTTGCTGGTCATCAGCGAAGGCTTGTATGAGGTTCAGCTTGAGAAGCTCCGACGCATCGGCGTTGCCCCGCTTGTCGAGCGTCATGTGCTTGTCACTCAGCAGGCGGCTGATGTCCCCGGGGCAGCCGAGCTTGACGCCGCCATCTCGTCTCGCATCGCCGGAAATGAACCGGTCGAACGCCTGCTCGAGGATCGAGAACTGGCGAACCTGTGGTATTTCCGCACGCTGTCGGACCACTGGAAGACAAAGACGCCGTGGTTTTATGCCAGGTGTCTGCATGCCCTCTGCGATTGCCCAGACGACCCCGAAGAAGCTTTAAGGAATGTGGCGATTGCCGAGGCTGATAGATGGCGCGACAAACAGCTGCGATTCATAATGATCGGCGATCGTTATGACAAGGATGTGGCACCGCTGATCGAGCTGATCGGCCCCGATGCGGGCTTTACGATCCGATTCGCCGGGGGCAAGTACCGGCACATGCATTCCGGCAAAGAGCTACCCGAGAGACCCGGGCCCAGCAGGACGTTTGAGGACTGGACTTCACTGGCGGAGTTTCTGACCGATGCCCTATCGGTTGATAGTATCAAACCGATCACCAGACCCTCGGACGTGCTTCCTCGATCGGTACTCCACCCAGGCCACATCGAGCAAGGTCTGACAAGCAACCACCAAGCCCCGCGCCACATAGCGCAAATCGCCGCCGATATGTTATAGAAGCGCGTAGGGTCCGCTGTGCGGACCATCCGTCCCCCGCCCCTGGAAGGGACGGGGCACCCATTCGCATGGCATGAGTCGCCGCCGAGATGTTACAGAAGCGCGTAGGGTCCGCTGCGTAGACCATCCGTCTTTGCCCGCGTGGTAAATGACAAAATGCCTGCGACCACGAAGCCGACGCCCACCAGGGAGAGACTCAGCGAGATGAGCATGCCGTCCTCCAGGCGGTGGAACTTCTCTATGATGATGTGGGCGACGAGGTTGATCTGCGGTATGCGGACCAGCGTCGAGCTAGCCACCTCCGACATCGACAGGGCGGCGATAACGGCTGACGCGCATATCGGGATGGGCCAATGCATGGGCAGTTGTATGCGGCCAATGACGCCGGCCCGAGAAGCGCCATCGGTGCGGGCCTGGGCGACAAGATCGGGTGGAGTACTGCGAACGATCAAATAGGCGGCAAGCAGCCCGATCCAGCCGAACCGGGATACGTGCGAAATCGCCAGGGTCAACCACGTGTCGTAAATGAACCCGAAGGCTTGGGGCAGATATGCGATGACAAGAGACTTGCCAATCAAAGCACCCGGGATCGCTCCGAACACCAGCGCCACAACCAACGCAACGATGCCCAACCGCCGGACCGCGAACAAGGCGATGCCCATGCCGGCAGCCGCCAGACCGGCGGCGGCTGCTATCCCCAGCGAACCGAGCATCTCCCGCCAGTAGGTATTCAGCGATTCTGCGAAAGCGCCCGTCGGTTTGAGGTTCGCGATCAGCACAGCAACGGGAAATACAAGCGAGAGGGCGACAATAGCCCACACGATCCCGAGAAGCACCCTCGAAAGAGGTCGCTCGTCCGCGTGCATTCGCGGGCTTCGTTCATGGGTTCCCCGCCATCGCCATAGAAGGCACAATCCGCTCAGACCCACCAGGATGGCGACTGTCGGCAGGATGGAAGGCCAGACCGTATCGATCGCAAACGAGGAGTCCGTCGCTCGCCCCAGAAGCTCGGTCGCGAACACGGTTAGCCCGCACGCGTGAGGAACACCGTACTCACCCAGAAACAGCACCAGGAGTATCAGTGCACTTATCGTGACGTATCTCAGCATCAAAGGTGCCGTGATGTGGAGCAGCGCCTTCGGCAAAGAGGTGTCGAGCAGGGCCGCTTGGTATGCCTCTTTTCCGGTTCGTGCGAAGCCTATCCCGATGATCGCAGCCGGAACAGGCCAGGACCAAAGCGCCCAGACGACCACACATCTGGCGGTGCTCAGCAGCCGTGCTGACTCTCCCGTTTGCGTCGGCCAGATTCGTTCCCAGCCAAACGCGTAGACCATCGGCGGACAGAGCAGCAGCGCCATGAGCGCCGCCAGCAACATCGGCCGCCCGGTGATTCGCCCGGACTTTCCCATGGCGCAGGCGGCCGGTAGTGACACGGCCAGACACAACAGGCTAGCCAGGCCCGCCAGCAGCAAGCTCTTGCCCAGAAGCGCCCACTGGCGGTGTGAGAATGTCCAACCGTCGTCTGGCGCCTTGCCCGCAAGCGCGGCGTCGAGAGTGATCGCAATCGCCGGCCAGGCGAACGCAGCCACAAAAAGTGCTACGCACGCAGCCATCAGGACAGCGAAGACGATGAAAGAGCCCTTCGGTCTCACCGGATAAGTATCTCGCGAACGGCGGCCACACTCTCATCCATGGCATCGGCGATCTTGTCGAACGGTACCGTGGTCTCAGACGGCCAGTCCATCCCCATCTCTTGCCGCAGCGCCTCTCGAACCGGAATGTTGTGCGAGAAGCTCTTAGCCAGCATGCGCTCGACCTCGGCTGACACCAGAAAGTCCACTACCTTGCGAGCCCCTGCGACATTCGGGCCGCCCTTTACCAATGCCACCGAGCAGGGAATAAGAAGCGTACCGCCGTCACCCATGTCGGGATAGACCATATCAAGCGGAGCGCCCTTGATCCTGCCGAGCCAGACGTCGTCGGTATCGGTGGCGCAGAGCTTCGCCCCCCCGGTCATGACCATACGCAGAGCGCTGCTGTTGCCGTCGACCATAAGCGCCCCGTTGTCCCGCAGATTCGTCAGGAATCGCCGGCCCCGCTCTGGTCCCCACAGGGCGAACATCGCGGCTACGTGCCCGCGTGTGGTTCCAAACAGCGGATTGGCGTATGCCAACCCCGACGCAAAACGTGGATCGGCGAGGTCCTCCCACTTTCGCGGAATGTCGTCAGCGGCGATTCGGTTCAGGTCAAACGCCACTACCCGGCCCCTGACGGCGCAGGCAGTCCAGCGATGTTGCGGGTCTTTGTATCTGTCGGGAATGTCGGCGGCTGCCGGCGAATCGTACGGCTCGAGCAGCCCCTTCCGGGCGAGCAGGATAGTGCCGAACAGCTCGCTCGACCAGAACACGTCCGCCCGGGGCCTGCTCGCTTCGGCCTCTATCTTCTGAACGAGTCCGGTGGTCTTGCCGGCCTCCGAGTCGGTCAGGATCGAAAGCTCGATTTCGGACCGCTCTTCGAATCGCTCGAGCACGACCTCTGCAAATTGCTCGTCGACGCTGGTATAGACGACGACCTTGCCCGCGCCCTTCCCCGCGACAGCCCGGCTACCACGATTCCGCTCTCGATCGCGCTCGCAACCTTGCACAAACAGGGACGAAGCGGCCACGACGGCCACTATCAGGATCGGTGTTTTCATGTGACCATGCATTGGTGCTCTCCTCTGGAGACTCGCGCACGAATCGGACGGTTCAGCTGCGCCGGTGTTATTGAGCCGGGTAGGGTCCGCTCTGCGGACCATTCTGGCGTGGTAGAATGAACCGGCCGGCCCGCACAGCGGCCCCTACGTACTCTGCCATGATATCCGGCCACACCTGGCCGGGTAGGCTATGCGCTGAGGACCATTCTGGCTCCTGGTCAATCCCAAAGGCTGGGCTCCTCCTGCGCTGGCCGGCGGCGCTGCTTTGCCGGACCGTCTCGCTTGGCCCGTTTTCCGTCGGCGTCGCGGACTCTTCCGTTGGCGGTGTTGGGCACGCTGGCCAGTGGGTTTTCGGCGCCGTCGAGAGGGTCTCCGGGTTCGATGCTCGCCAGACGCTTGACGCCTTTGGCTTTGTACTCCTTTGACAGCTCGACACCGAGGTAGTGACGTCCGAGCTTCTTGGCAACCGCCAGGGTCGTCGCACTGCCCGCGAACGGGTCCATCACCAGGTCGCCCTCGTTCGAGCAGGCTTTTATGATCCTGCCCAGCAGATGTTCGGGCATCTGACAACCATGGAAGCCCATCCGCTCTGTGAACGTGCCGCACACTCGCGGGAAGTACCAGGTGTCACCGTCGGCAGCGAAGCCCTCCGGCAGGTCCTGAGGTCTGAGAATCCACGACTCGTGCGGTGTCGGGCGCATGATCCATGTATCGTCGGGCACTCGCCCTTTGGGATCGGCCCGCTTGTCGGCGTAGACCAGCTGACGCGCGGATGGCACTCGGATGGCACCGTCGTTGAACGTGAAGCACTTGGGGTCCTTAACGAAGTAGAACAGGTGGGCGTGTGATCGAGTGAACTTGTATTTGCAATGAACGCCGAAGGTGTAGTACCACACTACCCAGCTCCGGCAGGTAAGACCGAGCTCGCGGGTGGCCATCACCTTGAGCTCAGCCGCGTACTCGTCGCCGATCGCCAGCCAGAATGTACCGTCTGGTTTCAACACGCGGATCACTTCGGCCATCCACTCTGCAGACCAGTCGAGGTAGTCCTTGCAGGTGCGCTTGTCATCGTATTCATCGTAGTCATAGCCGATGTTGAACGGCGGGTCGGCGAAGGCCAGGTCGATCACACCCTCGTCGAGCTTCCTTAAGTGCTTGACGCAATCGCCCAGGACGATGCGATCGATAGTGGAAGCGGCGGTTTTCCTGCTCGAACGTCGCCGGCTCTTGGCTGCGATAGCCACTGGCGTTCTCCTCCGTGTACGTAACGATGAGGGAAGCGTCCGCCCACCGGACGGACCGCACCCCGAGAAACATCGTATACACCCCATGTGGGAGGCTACAAGGGCAATCCGACAACTCACAGGCGGCCAATGAACGTCCGTTCTGTCATGCATCCCATCGGGCGGGGCGCTGGCAGACTCGTTTGCCAGTGTATGGGGGGGGCAAGCACACGGGCAAGCAGGGCTTGCCCGTGGCACTCGGTGTCCCGGTTCTGCGCCGGTGTCGTAGGTGTGTAGGGTCCGCTGTGCGGACCGAACGGTTCATCCTACCGCTCCGAAATGGTCTGCGCCGCGGATTCTGCCCGACTTTCGCTCGTCAGTGCAACACTGGTCGGCTTCGCTCGCTTCTACGAGCGAGGCGGCAACCTACAGGGTTATCGAAAGCCCGTAACCTCTTTCCCTGTCAATGTTTAGCAGGGCTCTTGTGTCTTCGCAGGACCCTCGTCGTGTTCATGTGGGCGTTGTACAGCCCGAGGCGTGCTGTACGGAGTCAGAGGTTTCTACACGCTCTGAGTCCGGTAGGGGTTGTCCGCCCGTCGACTTGGTCAATCAAGGCCCCGGGGCTGAGCCTGAAGGACCGGTATTAGAGGGTGACGCTGGCAGTTCCGCCGACGTCTTGCGTTTTCGGACGCGTGCCGGGCCTCGTTTTGGCGTTACCTCAGCGGGCCTGGATAGCGAGACGATATACCGGGAGGCAATGGACTGTGTCACGGCAGATCATCCGAATCCGGTGGAGGGCGCACGGGAGCGGGCAATGATCTCGACCGGGGCGCATGCCTCCGGGATGCCGATTCGAGAGTGTGGGGTGGAGATATGCCCACCACGCCTTAATAGTGCGGAATCGGTATCAAGAACGTCTGAACGTCAAGAACGACCCTCGCTCTCGCATGGGGCGGTTTGGATCGAGGCCTATCTAAGCACTGTGGGATCACATGGCGATTGAAGAACGCAAAAAGCGAATCCTGGTAGTTGATGACGATCCTGTGTCGGTGTCGTTGCTGGAGAACCTTCTCGAGAACAGCGGCGAGGTGTGGACGGCCTCCAACGGCGCCGAAGCAGTGCGCATGATCCTGGACGTCGGCCCGCACTTGGTTATCACCGACTGGCGTATGCCCGAGATGAATGGGCTGGAGTTGTGCGAGGCGATCCGGTCAAACGAAGTGTGCGGCTTCGTCTACGTGATGCTGACGACAGCCCACTCGGACGAGAACAGCATTACGGAGGCGTTCGCAGCCGGTGTTGACGACTACCTGACCAAGCCATTCAACAGCAAGGAACTGCTGGCGCGCATCCGGGCGGCTGATCGTATCATCGATCTGCAAAGAGACTTGGACAAACGCGCCATGGAAGTGCACCGGGTAAACGCCCAGATGGCGGTCACCGCGGACAAGCTCGAAGTTGCCAACGAGAAGCTCACGCTTCTTGCCACAACCGACGAGCTGACCGGCTTGATCAACCGGCGTGAAGCCCTTGCTCGCCTGAACGAGCAATGGGAAGCGACGCAGAGGTACGGGGAGTCGTTTTCGTGCATCATGCTCGATGTGGACCATTTCAAACGCGTGAACGACACTCTGGGGCACGATGCGGGCGATGTCGTACTTGTGGAAGTGGCGCGGACCATGCAAAGAGCGGCGCGAACCGGAGAGGTGGTGTGCCGCCTGGGTGGGGAAGAGTTCCTGGTCATTTGTCCCAAGGCCAGTGAAGAGCAGGCGGCGGTGGCGGCTGAGCGCTTGCGCTTAGCCATGGGACAGAAGGTCATTCAGCTTCCTGATACAACCTACCAGGTCACGATCAGTCTGGGCGTAGCCCAGCGGACCACAGAGATGACCGGTCCAGATGGCTTGCTCAAGGCCGCCGATGAGGCCATGTACATAGCCAAACGCACCGGACGAAACCGAGTGTGGCTGGCCAGTAGCATGGACGACGCGGCTTTACAGCCACGAGCCGGCGAAACGCCCGAGAAGGCAAACGCGAAATCGCACGACCCGGCAGGCGATGAGCTGACACCCACTTCCGCAGATGAAGCGCCGCCGGCGCCACTCAGAGTCTTGCTGGTGGACCGCAATCCGGCAGCCCGCGCGCTGTGCAAGGTGGGGCTGACCGAGGACGGATACCAGGTACTCGAAGCGACCCCAGACCACAATGCAGCCGAGATCATCAGCAGAACATCGCCCGACCTGATTGTCGCCCGCGAGGCTTGGTCTGCACAAGAGGATACCGACGAAACCCAACCGACAGGAAGTGTGCCTCTATTGTCGGTCGGTGATGCGACGGCGGTAAGCCCGGAATCGTTCGCCCATCTGGTGCGGTCTGTGTTGCGCGTCGGGACTATGCGGCAGGAACACTCCACCAACTACGATATGCGAGGTGAGCAAGCCCGATCAATGGATCTGTTGCTCGATTTCTCCCGCAGACTTGTCACAGTGTACGACATGGATTCGGTGCTTGACCTGACGATCTCAGCAGTCGCGGAGTTGACCTGTGGACTGCAAATCGCGATTCTGCTCCCGGACGAGGACGGCGAACATCTGACAATCGCAAAGAGTGTCGGTCTGAACACCGGCGGAGAACACCCCGTTCAGTTTCCGCTGCACGACGGCCTGACCGCACACGCCTTTCGAGAGCTGGAAGTGGCCGCGATCAACACTCCGGAAGACCTCAAGAACCGCTGCAGTTCCAGGGAAGCTGAGTGCTTCTCATCCGTACCCCTGGTGATTGCTCCGCTCAACTCGCTCGACAGTGCCGTCGGAGTCCTGGTGGTAGGGACTCGGCACGGGCAGCGTCCGTTCAACGACCTCGACCTCGAATACCTCGATCTGCTGACCAACATCGCCGCTTCAGCAATTCAAAGCAGCATTTCAGGACACGACAGGGACGAGGCACGTGACACGATCGTCCGGGCACTTGCCACCCTGGCAGAATACCGAGATGATGACACCGGCAAACACCTCGAAAGGGTGACGCAGTACTGCCTGATGCTCGCCGAAGACCTTCGCTCGCACGGTCTGGACGACCAGATCGACAACATCTTCCTCTATGAGTTGCAGCGGGCGGTTCCACTGCACGATATCGGCAAGGTGGCTATACCCGACTCGATTCTGCTCAAACCCGGTCGCCTCACGGATGAGGAAATGAAAGTCATGAAGCGCCATGCGCCCATCGGGGCAGCCACCATCCAGTCTGTAATCGAGAAGTACCCTAACGCCAGCTTCTTGAGAATGGCTGAACAGATTGCCCGCTACCATCACGAGCGGCCGGACGGAAGCGGGTATCCCGAAGGGCTATCGGGGGATGCGATTCCGCTGTCGGCGCGGATCGTCGCGGTGGCTGACGTATACGACGCCCTGACTACCAAACGTGTGTACAAAGACGCAATGCCGCATGCGCAAGCGATCGAGATCATTGTCTCAGGTGCGGGCACACAGTTCGATTCTGCCGTGGTCGAATCCTTCACGAAACTCGAAGGTGAGTTTGCACGACTGGCTGAGGAGCTCTCCGACACGCTTCCTTTCGACGACCAAACACCAACAGAGCATCCTTGCACCGTAGAGAACGGCGGGCCACGCGAGCAACCTTTCACCCCGGCCGCCGCTCTGCCCTAGATCTGTATCGCACCCGAGGTTTTGCACATAATCGTCGATTGGCGGGCTCACCTCCTTAAGCGTGGGTGACGTAGGTGATTCGCCGACTCGTGCTTCTGTCCAGCCGCAATGAACCTTGGCCGCAGATCCGATTTCGTCTCCCGCGTCAGCCGTTGACGACGTGTGTCGCGCTGCACAATTCGTTGCCGCTTCCACAGGGGCCGGTGCAGTATCAGCACGTCGTCTCACTTCAAGTCTACCTGCTATCCTGCGGGTCCCGGGCCATTGAATTGCTCGGCGAACAGGCGATAGTCGTCAAGGTCCACATCCATGTCGTCGTCAGCCGGGTTACCGTCGAAGTCAGCGGGGAAGCAATCGCGGAGCGTGCGCTGTCCGTCGGGACCCGTGAAACACGGTTGGAAGGCGGCGAAGTCAGCCAGGTCCACGTCTGCGTCGTGGTCGAAATCACCGAGGTGGGGGAAGACGTCGGACACGGCATCGATTTCTGGTGTCCAGCCTTCCGCCGGTCCCTCTATGCGGACGTATTGAATCCAATCAAGCCCCGGAACCTCTAGCCAATCGAGGTCGAAACCGGTTCCGCCGGCTGAGTCCTCATATTCTCTGGCGATGTCAGCCACTGTCATTCCGTAGAAATCTGACCACTTCATCCGAGGATCGAGAGGGATGGTCGGGTCGGTGGGTACGCTCCACCATTCGTTCCAGTCTCCGATGGAGGCCTCAGGATTCTCCGGATCATAGACACGCCCGAGTGTCGGTGCGAAGACGTCGGCGTACGGGCCATCGGTTCCGTCGTAGGGACCTTCCGGATCGGCGTGTGGACCGATCTGGTCGCTGAACACATGCCAGTTCACACCGTCCTGGCTTACGGATACAGTACCGGGTTCGGTGAATCCGCCGCTGTCGTCCACGGTGACAAGACTGGGGTCACGGTTGATCCAGCTTTGGCCACTACCAACTACGAGGGATACGCTTCCGAAAACTACGAAGTCCACCCCGTATGGATTTCTCGAGTGGTTAGCGATCGGATGATCGAACATCAGAATAATGTGTCCGTCGTGACCGATGCTGACCACTTCGAAACTGCGAAAGGGCGGATAGACCGGAACCACCGGAACGGATTCCGACAACGGTATGAACCAGTTGTCCCCGGTTGTATCGATCGTAGGTCTTCCCAGCGCCGTCATCGAGTCGTTAAACGGCAGACCTGAAATCCAATCGGCACCGATTCCCGATCCTTCGACGTATTCGATTATAGCAACGGCAAACTCATTGGGATCGTACTCATATACGTAGCCTGCGCCGGCTGTCGTATGGCTAAACACCGACATTCCAACTGCGAGGCTAATGGCGGCTGCTTGAACATAGTGTTTACAGAGGTTCATTCTACTTATTCACTTTCCGTAATACTGTCGGAGATGTCCGGCAGCAGATGTAATTTAGCTCGATGGGATTCCTGTCGGCCCGGCCTTCCATGCTGGGTGCCCCATCCTTTGCGCAGCAAAGGGTGGGGAACGGATGGATGATCACTGTGTCCTGCTCCCCGTAGTGTGTCTAGTCCAAATCATAGAGGCTGTTGTCTTCTGAAAGAAACCCGGTTCCCGGCGCAATGGCCTCTCGGTCGTTCTCATATGTATTCGTGTGAAGCTCGCCCCATTGTTGGCCGTGCCCGTCACAGAAGGCGACATTTGTTCTCCCCCGGTGGCGATAGCCCTGCGTGCCGGCGAAGCGCCCGGAGAAGTGTGCATCTCCGGGATTCGACCACGGTGCACGCATAAACTTGTTGGCACCACCACCATACTCTCCGTCGCCGAACAGTGCGGTGCGCGCCGGTCGAGTGACAGCCGTCACCGTCGCTGGTGTCTGTATCGCCTCGGCTGCGCCGTGTCCTATATAGCTTGTGTTGTAGTTGTACCCGGTGAATGGATCGGCAACCCAGTTGTGTCCGCCGTCGAAGGATGGGCATTGCTGAATCCGTTCCAGTCCTTCATTCTGCCACAGCAAGCCGGCTTTCACTGTGGTCGTAGGTGGTGTCGTGCTCCAATCCTTCGTCGTCGTGAAATCCCACGCGAAGGAGATGAGCTGCGGTGTCATCTGCATGTAGTACGCAATGGGGTAGAGGTCCTCGTTGGCATTGGCGTAACTGTGTGAAGCTATGGCCATCTGCCTGAGATTGCTCAGACATTGAATACCCTTGGCTGCGTCACGTGCGTGCTTGAGTGAAGGCAGCAGGATAGCCATCAACACGGCGATGACAGCAACTACAACCAACACTTCGAGCAGCGTGAAACCAGTATCATGTCGGAGGCGTGTGGTACTCATGGCAAGACACCCGTGCGGGGCGGAACATGACGTCGCCGCCCGCGCCCTCCTGCTCCGGACTATCGTGTCCGCCGAAACAGAACGCTTCCGCCGATTGCAGCCAATACCAATGAAGCAGGTTCGGGGACGAGTGGTGTTATCGGAGTACTGGTCCAGTCATCACCGGGCAGCCCGAGCCAGCCGTCGGTATCACCGCTGTAGAGCCGGCGGCCGGCGGGACCGGTGCTTGCGAAGTACCAGCTTTCTCCGAAATCTTCGCTGAGCGAGTATCCCCACCACGAGTCAGGCCAACTGCTTCCGGTGTGATATGTCGTATCGCCCGTTGTGTACCATATATCCGTCACGAACCCGCCCGATTCGGCGAAGGTGAGCCCGTTGTCATCGGCATGTAGATCGTAAAGCAGATCAAGCCCTGTAATGAAAGGCTCGTCGAAGCGGTATCCGAACGCGAAGCTGTCATCCTGGCCGTCATAAGGCCAGAAGTCGACCACGAAAAGCACATCACTGTCGCCGCTTCCCGCCCATGATTCAATCAGGACATCATCAATGTCGTAGGCGAAAGCGGAACCGCCCGACAAGAGCACTGCCAAACCCGCCAGAGCAACTCTCACTCTTACGGTGCGTTGAGCGAACCGGGCGCGGTGGGCAAACTTCCTCGCCCGTGTTTCCTGAGAGCGATCACGGGCGATTTGCTGATTGCCCGCGTCAAGTGAAGTGCTCCACGATCTGAAGAAACCTCCCGGAAGAATGCATCCGCTCATGACTCGACCTCCTTCCCGATTCGCGCTGATCCTCGCAGCCGCAAACCGGTCAACAGCAAGACCAGGCGATCTACGAGACCGCCCATAAAAAAACCCCGGCGCCCCAAGGGAAGAGCACCGGGATCTGAGTCATGAAGAGGTTTAATCAAGCACCTTCATATCCGCGCAGAGCGAGAATAATCAAAGGCGCCTCATGACGGATCGCAGCCCCAAACGCCGTGGGCACCACGTCATAAAGCTCGATCGCAGGCAGGTCTTCTGGCTTACGGATCATCCTACTAACCACGCCTTCTCCGCAAAGGCGAACGGCGACGCTCATGTGAACGCAGCCGGACGCATTCCGTGCGAATGGCATATCGTGGCTTTCGTCCCCGATTACAGCGGCGGGTCCGCGGTGGATTCGCACCACCTTCCCCGAGTCCGTCCTCTGACGGACACCTGCAATCGCGTTCTATTCAGATGTCAAAGACGGTCGCAAGAAGCGATGGCAGAATGCTATACGGGGCGCAGGGCGAGGGTCAAGTGGAAAACATTCACGAGAATTACGAATTGGGGGCTCGTCTTCGTGACATCGGGCCAAAGGGGTGCCAGCGGCGGATCGCCGCCAGTGCTGTGCGCGGTCACGAAAGCACAGGCAGGCAATAGCCCGTGGCCTTCGGCACCCATGATGGGTGGCGCGTGGCTTTAGCCGTGGAGGACACGATTCAGCGCAGCAATCGCATCCCCCACCTCTAGGGAGGTGGGCCACCCGACTGAAAGCTGATAGCTGACGGTTGATAGCTGACAGCTGACCGCTGAGTCACTTGACACAGCGCACAAAAAAAGGGCGCGGCCGCACCGTGTGCTGTGCGGTCGCGCGAGTCGTGGTGCCCAATCCGGTGGGCATATGGTCCACCACCGAGGCGGCAGGCGGATAGCTCATCCGTGATAGTCTGTCGCTGGAATTCAGCGGTCGTTGCTTCGGTCATCGAGCATTTTTCTGAGCTGTTCGTTCTCCCTGCGAGTGGCTTCGAGATCAAACAGCATGTATTTGATGCTCAACCGTACGAAGTCGATGCTTTCCTGCAGACTTGTTACGGTTTCCTTGAGCTGCTTGTGACGTTCGCGGGTCTGCTCAGCGAGCAGCTCGAGCTTGCCTCGCTCACCCGCAGGCAGGGTCTGAATCTCAGCCACCAGTTCCGCCAGTTTCCGCTGGAAGTTCTCTTCGTTCATGTTAGGTGCTTCCTTCCCTTCCTGATCCAGTGAGTGCTTCCCAAGAGCCTCAAAAGTCGGAGCGTCAAGCCCAGCCCCCTCCACCAGGGCTGACCCTCCGACCTCGGCACCTCTCAAAGAGAGCACTGCCCGTGCCAACGAACCACCCACGGTCTACGACGATCCGGAGCATTGTAAGTATTGTTGTGACAACAGGTTACATCATGTAAACGTTCGATGGGAGCGTGGCTCCCTGATAGCGAATCTGCGGGCGCGTTGATTTGAGGCAACGCCTGGATGGCTTTCGTTAACCTCCTGCGGAACATAAACTATTGCACCATCGATGGTTGTGGCTGAGTGGCCAGAGGAAGACATCCCAGAGCATCTACGTATTCGGGGACCGAAGGACAACACATATGTGGCAAGAACCCTGGGGAGCGGTTTTATGCGGCATGGGGGAACATCAGTTGGAGCAGTACAAACGGCGCCGGTAGCCTCCAGGTGATCGGTGGACTTGGCTGTTGTCAGTTGACCGGTATTGGAACACTGGGACAAGAAGAAGAGCCCGCCCGGGCAACTCTCTCTCCTCCCAAGATGAAGCGAGCCCGGGCAGGCTGGTAGTCAACGCTTGATTATCCTCAGATATGCCGGGCCCGCAAGTGGCCAGGAAGGTCTGATAATCCTGGTTTGGCCGCAGATCGCCACCCCCGCACCCGGCAGGGGTGTGCCTGGGCTGTCTTCGGGACCGACAACGGTTTTCAACCTCTCCAACGATGCAGGTCTTTGAGTCGAAGTGTCACGGCAATCCAGACGAAAACTGGCGCCACGAACGTCAGGCTGGACCACTTGACCCCAATGTTGAAGGTGCTTGTCAATACATCCATCCAAAACGGGCTTGGCCAAAACAGAGCGCAAGGCGTGTCGTTGCAAAAGCCATACAACGGGACAAGAGCCGTCCGAGCAGCGACAAAGACATTGATCCATACCAGCCCCCACACCAGGGCTTTGCATCTGCGAGACCAGGGGATGGGGGTAGCCACGATAAGCGCGATCACCTCAACTGTCGGCAGATAGCCCGTCAGTCGAGCGCTGTGTTCGGTTCTGGAGACGGCGCGGGTCCGTCGGTTTTTGAGGACGATCTCCGTGTCAAGCATGCCCGCACCGCCTGACAGCGGTTCGAAGCGAACCGTGCCGTCGGTGCCGAACGACCCCAGTGCTCCGTTTCCGATGGACCTGTAGGCGGCGGCGTACGTGTCAGTTAAAAACGACCACGGATAGGCGAGCAGCGCGTATACAAACACAAGCCGCAGGAAGAAACCGCAGATTAGCTTAAGTGGAAACATCGGGCTTGAGGCCCTTTCCGCGCACGGCCCAGTTCGCCCAGACCACCCAAAGAAGAAGCGCCAGGAAAATGAACAATGCCTGCCACACTTCGACATGCATAATCTCAAACATGTCAGGCCAGTGGATGCGGATTACAAAAAGCGTGATGATCCGAACCAGGTTCAACAACATCAGAAGAAAGGTGCCAGTCAACATGCCGAACACCTTGCTCAAGACGGAAGTAGGAGCGGCGATCACCGCTGAAAGGAAGAGGCCTGTGGGGTGGATCGCATCGCACCCGCGTTCTATCAGGATCGACCCCTGCGGGGAACTGATCGATCTGCCACTGACCGTGACGTCTTCGATGAAAAACCCCAAGATGGCGCCGGAAACCTCGGCGTTGAGATCCAGGTAGGGGCTCCATCCTCTTGTCTCAAAGAAGGAAGTGATCGTCAGTGCGTAGAACAAGCCCATGCAGACAGCGAACACCAGGACGAACCTCAAGATGGGATGTCTGGCGGCGAAACCCGCGGCCTTGGTCTTATCGTGCTCGCCGAGCCCGCGTTCTGCATCCCGGCCCTGGGCGGTGTGGTGTGGGTGTCCCTTTGTTTTTTTCACGTGCTGTTTTCTAGGATTACCCATCGCGGTTCACGATAACCCAACATAACCGCCCAATGCAAGACCCAGGAAGGGCTGCCCATGACTTCGCCGTGAGAGACACGTGTGGTTCGCCGATTCACGCCGTCCATCCGGGGCAAAAGCCCGATTCGCGGATCGGGCGCATAATTCTGTATGAATTGCGAATTACATTGGCGGAGGCGTATTGTAATCGCCCACGCAAGCCCGGGAGGGTAGACTATAGTGAACCGGCGTCAACGGTCCGCGTCGGGAGACCGTATGGCCGATTTGGAGAGCGAAAACATGCTCGAGTCAATTGCGAGCAGCATCGGAAGCAAGGTCGTGACGGCTTTGCTCGTTTTGGGGTGTATCGGAGCGGGCATCTACTTCTACAGGAACCCGGACGATCTGCGAACGATCTGGCACGTCATCAAGTATGCGCTGGTCTGGATCGGTTTCGTACTCGTTTTGCCGTGGGCGACTTTCTTCATACCCAGGTGGGTAATCGCCCACGACTCGAACTCAGCCGCCGCCTTGATGCTTATCGGATACGTGCTGGTCGACGTTGTTTTCGCTCTGTTTCTTGCGGGTATTCGCGGTCACGGCGCGCTGGCGTGGGGGGTTATGCTTGTTGGATTCCTGGCGGCGGGCGTTTATAATTTCCTTGCTTGTGAATACCAGGCTACCCGTCTCGAAGGCGTGTAGAGGAGTTTCGCGAAACTGCAAACGAAAAGGTAAAATGGTCATGGCTGCGCTGCGTGAGGGAGACCGGATAAGCAACTACCTGCTGGAAGCCCTGCTGGGTAAGGGGAGCTTCGGGGAGGTTTGGCGCGCCCGCCATCACGTGTTCGACGAGGTCGTAGCCATCAAGATTCCCACAGATCCACAGTACGTGCGGAATCTGCAGCGCGAAGGGGTAGCGATCCACGGGTTGAAACACCCCAACGTCGTTCGGGCAATCGATCTCGACCCGTACGCCACTCCGCCCTATCTGGTGATGGAGATTGTCGAGGGGCCGTCTCTGCGGGAAACCATCGACAAGGTGGGGGCCGGGTTCCCGGTCGGATCAGCCGTCGCCGTTATGGAAGGTATCTTGTGCGCGCTCGAAGCCTCTCACAACGCGGGTTTGATCCACCGCGACATCAAACCGGCGAACGTGCTGCTGAATCATCCCATCGACGAGATCGAATCGATCAGGTCGATTGCGGTCAAAGTCACGGACTTCGGCTTGGGGCGGGTCGGCGGCGAGACGACGCAGTCGATTCTCAAGAGCGGTAACTCCCTGACGGCCGACGGCAGGAGCATATCGGGTACGCTCGCTTACATGTCGCCGGAACAGAAGGAGGGCCTGGAGTCAGACCCTCAAAGCGACGTCTATTCGTGCGGGATTGTGCTGTTCGAGATGCTTACGGGCGAGAGGCCTCAGGGGAGCGACCTGCCGAGTTCGCTGCGCCCGGAGCTACCCGTATACCTCGACAAGGTCTTCGAGCGGTGCTACACCCGCAAGGAGCGGCGGTACGCCTCCGCTCGCGAGATGCTCGACGATCTGACACCGGCGCCTCCGGGCGGCCCACCACCACCGCCGCCGGCCGGGCATGCTGCCCGAGGGAGCGCGAACGTCTGCCCTTCGTGCCGGGCGCAGACCTACCGAGATGATCAGTTCTGCATCGCCTGCGGTCATCAACTGGTCGGTTCGGTACCGCACTGCTCGAAGTGCCGGGCTCACGTTCACCGTGACGATCGGTTCTGCATCTTCTGTGGGAACGACCTGCGGGTCCTGGCGGATTGAAGGCGGTAAGCAACTATGCAAGAGGGCGTTTTTCTAGTTCTGATCGTCGCACTCTTCGCGTTGGCGGCGTTGCTGTTCGGCCTGTTCACTGTTCTGTGGGGAATCGTGGGCGGCGTTGGGCGCGGGATCGCGCGACTCTTTACCGGCAGCGATCGGACGGGACGTAGCGTGCCGAGGCGCCGGGGCAAACCGCTGATCTGTCCGAACGAGCGGTGCAAGAAGGTGGAATACCGCGAGGCGATTTTCTGCAGTCAGTGCGGCCGGCGATTGGACCGGACCGGCGCCGAACGGGAGCACTACGCATGACGGTCGACGCTGCCAAGGCCTTGCAATACGAGACCGAGTTTCTCTCGGGTGTGGACGCGAATCTCGAAGGTGCCAAGGGCAAGCTCTTGCGTGGCTCGATATGGCAGCGCGCCCGCCACGACGAGACCGATCACCTGCGCGCCTTGATGGCCAAAAACCGAATGTACGATCGCACCATGCTCAGGAATCTACCGGCTAACCGGCGCGTCGCGCTGCACGGGTATGACCGGCGGATGTTGTTCTGGAAACGCCTCAACGGTGTCGCGATCGCGTCGACCATCTCGCCGCTGAACCACTATGTGGACCCGCAAGGCGCGGACGCTCCGCCTATCGGGCTGGGTGAGCTGGCTGATCATGTGCGCAAGCTAGTCGGCGATCAGAAGGTCCCGCACGTTATCGGCGTGTGCAGCCCGTCTGGCTTTACCAGCGACGCAAAAGAGGCGGGCCTGGATTACCCCGGCGTTTCACTGGTTCTGATCGAACCGGATGGACACGGAGGCTGGAGCGTTACCCCAACCGCGGACGATGTCGATGAGGGGCTCGTCAAGCTGTTCGACCCTGAGGGGTTCGAGGAGAAGATAATCCGGGTCCGCAATCTCATGGACGAGCGCAGTGCCGATCTGCTTACTGGCGGGCTTTCAGCGTCGTCGATTGCCGAAAAGGCCAATCTGCCCGAACACGTGGTGCGGCTGGCCTTCGAGCAGGTTGCTGACGCGAACCCGGAACTGAGGTTGACGACAAAGCAAGGCGCGTGTCTGCTATACCGCGGTGCTCCGGTGCAGTCCCAGGAGAAGAAATCGATGAATGTCATCGACCGCATAAGGAAGCTGTTTTCGGGCGAAGGCGACGAGACGGAGAAGATCAACGTTCTGGCTGAACGCCGCGCCGCTTTGGCCCAGCGCCGAGACCGCATCTATGAGGACATCGGAAAGCTCGAGAAGAAAGAAGCTGAGCTGCTCGCGGAGGGCAAAGCTGCCAAGTCACAGGTGCCGCGCCGGCGCCTCGCCGCACAGCTTGCGCAGGTGCGCAAGGACGTCTTGAGGCACAACACGACAGCCTCCATGCTCAACCAGCAGATGAACGTGCTGAGCACCGATATTCACAACCTGACGCTGATCCAGCAGGGCGAAATGGCCAGCCTGCCAGACACCCACGAGCTTACCGAGAACGCCGTGAAAGCCGAAGAGATGCTCGAAACGCTCAAGGCTGACAGCGAGCTGATCGGTACCCTGGAAGCCGGGATGCAGGACGTCAGCACCAGTGAAGAGGAACTCGCCATCCTGCAAGAGTTTGAACAGACCGACGAACCGGTGAAGGAAGCGGACTCGGCCACCCCGGCCCAACAGCAGCGCCCGGAGGAAATCGAAGACCGACTACCTCCGGAACCGGAAAGCAACAGGAAGAGCAAAGGCAAAGAGGGCGACGCCGAGGCTATGTAGCTGACCGCTCTTGCCGGATCAAACAACAGGAAGGAACGCCGGACAGATGGCTTTTCTGGACTGGTTGACCAAGCGAAAAAAGCCTCTCTCGCAGATGACCCGGTCGGAACTCCGGCGCCAGGAACTGCTGCTGGAGAAGGATCGCGCCCATTTGCTGGGCAAGATCACCAGGATAGGCCGGGACAAAGAAGAGCTCTTCAAGCGAGGCAAGGAAGAGAAGATCCCCGAAGTCCGGCGGGAGTTAGCCAGAGAGTTCGAGCTTAGGACCACCGAACAGCTTATGCTCTCGCGGCAGCTCAACATCCGCAGCAAAGAGATGATAACCGTATCGCGATTGCGGATGCTACGCGAGAACGCCGACCGGGCGGGCGCCAGAGGATCGCTCGGGCTCATCAGTGAAGCCGACATGCTCCGGCTCGGAAAGCTCATCGAGTCCGACGCCGTCAAAGCCGAGGTGTACCAGGAGCGCCTCGACGAGATTCTCTCGATCGGAGCCTCCGTCGACGAAGGCTCTGCCTCATTGAGCGAGGCAGGCCAGGGCGTCATGGACATCTGGGAGAAGATGGACGCCGGATCCATCGCCGACGATGCGGAGGCGTTCGAGCAGGCTGATCGAAGCGTGCGCGAGAAGCACGCCGCTCCTGAAGAGTAACACCGAACGGAAGGTGGCCCCGGCGTATGACGGGCGGGCCCCTCGAGGTGAATCATCCTATGTCTTATGGCTATTCACAACCTCTCAGACGCAGTATGAGAGACTGCACCATCGCCGGCGTGTGTGGTGGAATAGCGGAGTATTTTGATCTGGACTCGACGCTGGTTCGCGTTGTTTATGTACTGGCGTCGATCTGTACCGCTTTCTCGGGCGTGTGGATATACATAATTTTATGGATCCTCATACCCAAGCGGGAATACTACTGAAGCCGTCTACGACAGAGAAGACGGTCGGTGTGCATAATACAGTATCGTTGTCTTGTTATTTGTTGCACTGAGTGCGGTTGACCATGGGCTTATTCAAATCATCAGAAGAGCGTCGCATCGAGCGTGATATCAAGATCCGACAGGGCATTCGTCGGATCGAGAAGTCTATTCGCGAGCAGGGTAAGTTTCAGGAAGAGTTCATCAAAAACGCCCAACGCGCCAAGAAGATCGGCGACCAAAGCCAGTATGCGTTCATTCGCAACTCGCTCAAAAAGACAGCCACCATACGCAAGATGCTCGAACGGCAATTGCTGTCGGTCAAGAACGCTTTGCTCATCAAGAAGCAAGCGGAGGCCAGCGCCGACTTCGCTCAGAGCATGGGTCTGATGGCCACCGAGATCGGCAAGCTTTTCGGCGAGACCGACCTGGTCAAGACCCAGGCTGACTGGGAGAAGGCCATGGTCCAGTCGCAGACCATGGAGGAACGCATGAGCATGTTCCTCGACACCGTGGAAGACATGGCCGGTCAGGATGTGGAGCTCAGTTCCGCATCAGAGGTCGTCAGCGACGATGAGATCGACCGGATGATCGAAGCGGAGACAGAAGCTGAGCACAAGAAGGAACTGGACAAACTAGCCGGCCTGCGTGCAGAGCTCGATTCGCTCAAGGGCAAAGGCGAAAAGACGAAGTAGCAGATACCGGGAGAATCCACGATGGACGCGAATGCAGACAGTGTTCGGATAGCGTTACCAGAGGTGTCTCGCTGTTGCTGCAAACCGATGTTTGTCGGCAGGTATTCTGAAGGCGGCTTTGTCAAGGCATGTTGCGAGGGCTGCGGAAAACAGACAACGCTGTCAGCGTACGATTTTGAGAAGGCAGTTACAGAACTTGGTCTGGCGTGCGAGAGTTGCGGTAAGACCATGCAACCGCACACAAACGTCGACGGCTACGGGAACTACGGCCTGATCTGCGAGTGCAGTGAGTGGGTGCTTCTGGCGGATATCGTCCCTGGTTTATCGCGCTTCCCCCACAAGGAATAGGATTGCGGCGAGATAATAATTCGGTTGGCACTATGATCGTCATGCTTACCATACTTGAGAGGTCCAAAGGCAAGGCACGAATGGCCAAGTAATGTGTCGGGGGACTACGACCTAATGAGTGGGAGCTTTGTTGTCTATATTGACGAGTCCGGGGACGAAGGTTTTGTCTTTCGTGAGCCTGAAGGGCAGGGAAGCTCTCATTGGTTTGTGCTTTCAGCAGTGATCACTCGCGCTGAATGCGATCTTGAGACAGTCAAGCTAGTTGATCAGGTCCGCCACGACCTAGCCAGACAGGGGCGCGCCCCACTTCATTTCCGTAAGCTCAAGCACGAACACCGCGTGCCGTATATCGCCCGAATTGCGAAGGCGAGATTGCGAACGGTTACCGTGCTGGTGCACAAGCCATCTTTGCACGAGCCAGAGAAGTTCCAGCAGCGATATCGGTTGTACTTCTATGCCTCGCGGTATCTGCTGGAGCGTGTGTCTTGGTTCTGTCGCGACAACCGCAGCAGTAACGACCCTGGGGATGGATCGGCAAAAGTGGTCTTCTCGAATCGTGCTGGAATGTCGTACGCTGAGCTTCGAGAGTACATTCTTACACTAAAGGAGGGCACCTCGTTTTTCGGCGTTCGAATAGACTGGGACGTGATCAGGCCTGATCAGATTCGGGCCTGCAACCACGATAAGCTAATGGGCTTGCAGATCGCCGACGCCGTTGCTTCCGGGTTTTTCTACGGGGTTCAGAGCACCCGGCAAGGCTTCACCGAATCCCGATATGCGGAGATGCTTCAGCCGGTTGTGTATCGACACCGAACTCAGTATCTGGGATA
>Ga0180433_10001284_pt1 | contig 42161 bp, 38 predicted proteins | sample SS_ome_8_FD_132980 | JGI IMG/M metagenome (GOLD analysis project Ga0180433, IMG submission 132980) | Hypersaline lake sediment archaeal communities from the Salton Sea, California, USA - SS_1_D_1 metaG | ecosystem: Environmental > Aquatic > Non-marine Saline and Alkaline > Hypersaline >...
GAACGTAACCAGCCTTCCATCACTATGCTTTTAAAGAATTTAACATGTTTTGAATCTTTAGTATGAATAACTAAATGATTTTCATCTTGATTGCCAATAACCGCGAAAAGGAGTTCTTCCCCGTCTCTATCAAGAATATATCGATCTTCTGCTTCATACATTCTGATCGAGATATTATCGAGACTTTCAAATTCTTCCAACAATTCAGCATCCTCTTCTAATACGGGATCAATATAGCAGGATATTTTCATATTCACTGAAGAACGAACCTCATATAATGTTAATGATTGAAGATCTTTGATATTTGGAACCGCAATAGTAACATTATGAAGAGCATTCATTAATATCTCTTTCATTTTTGCCAGGATTTTACTTTTCGGAATGTCAATATTAGTCCAGTCAATAATTTTTGAGCCAGAGGCGGCTGCTAACTGATTTCTTAGTTTTTCGTTTTCTTTTTCTAGTAATTCTAAATCCTCATCAGCTTTAGTTAGCTCTCCCTTAAGAATTTCGAGTTTCTCTTTAATTTCCTCGATTTCCTCATCTTTTTCATCTAAATTTGCCTTTTCTACCCTTGTATCCAATAAAACACTAATTTGCTTTTCTTTTAATTCTATTGATTTTTCTAGAGTTTTAACCTTTTCATCTTTTATTTTCAGAGAACTATCTAATGTTTCAACTTGCTCGCTTTTCAAACTCATCGAATCTTTAAGGGTTTTAATTTGATCCTCTTTTAGATTCATCGCCCTCTGTAAATTACTAATTAATTCATCTTTTGTTTTTAGTTGTTCGTCTTTAACCTTTATCTGATCGCTTAGATTCGTTAACTTTTTTAATTCTTCATTTTTAATGGCAAGTTGTTCTTTTAAATTCTCAATTTCTTTTTGCAGATTCTCAATCTCTTTATCTTTTAATTTTAATTCTTCTTGAGAATATTTTGCTTGATCTTCCATGATTTCATACTAAATTTTCATTGTTTCTTTTAATTAATATAATAAATTTCCTTTTTATTTCTTAGTTAAAAAATTGTTTATTATTAAATTTCGATAGTTAAAAAATAGTGGTATAACGGCTTAAAATGCGCCAAATTTGGAAATAAATTGGATAAATGGAAAATTTGAAAAAATTGAAGTTGGTTTATCACAAACTTTGGAAAATATGCAGTTAATACATGAGGATATTTGTTAAAATAGTTTTATATTTGATTGCTGTTTCTAATATCTCATGAGCTCAGAACCAAATTTTAAAGATCTAGAAACAGATATTACTGATCTACTGGAAAAAGAAATAAAAGAGCAGGCTGGAATCCTAGGAATGACTATCTCATCCCATGGAGGAACCCATTTGGCCAGTAAGTTTAAAAAAGATATATCGATGACGAAAACTGAGATTTCAGCAGCTAGCAGTAGTTTAGTATTTCTTGCTTCAAAAATGCTACAAGATTCTTTAAATCAAAAAATTTCTTATAATTTAATTACTGGGACTAAGCGTATTATATTATCTATTCTTACAGATAATATTGCCATGATCTCCTATTTAAATCGTGAACTCGCAGAATTAGAAGGATTGGATTATTATATAAACCATTTAAAGAAATTTTCTATGAAACTTTCTGCTATTATTGCCACTTCCGATTTAATTAAAGAGGAGGTATTTGTTGCCATTAAACGAGCAATTCCTAATGCGTTAGTCGTAGCAATTATTACAAAAGATGGTCTTCCAATTAAGATTCAAGCAACTATGGCTGAACCAATATTATCTGCCATTACATCGGCAATTTACAATCTTTCAAGCGTTTTATTAGAAGGAGGGTTAGAGTTCTCGATAATAGGGGGAGAAAATGGCTCAATAATTATCCATGAACTAGATAAAAATCGAATTCTCGCGATTGCTGTCCCTGAGGCTGATGAGAAAAAGCTTGGAAGTTATATAGCAAAAATAAAAACGATAATTGCTTAATTATTGTTCATTTTTAATCAATCGTTCAATCTTATCGACGACTTTAAGAGCTCCAAAATAGGAATCTGCAAAAGTATTCCCTGTATATAGTATAGTACATACTGGCTCACCTTTCTGTACTTCATGATCAGGTGTAGTTTTATCATTAACAAATTCAATTTCATTAATTTCTTTTACTAAGCCCCTTTTAATAGTTTGAGAGGCAAAGAGTACTAATTTTGTAGCATAATTTTGAATCTCGATCCTTTCCAGTGTATTAATAATATCATTCCATTTATCCTCAGAAAAGGATTGGATATGTAACTCCATTAAATTAATTCCAAGGGCAGCTTCTGATGCTCTTAGGGACCCAGGAATCCTTGGATTCACTTCCATTAAATAAGGATAATGATTTTTCAATACATAATCAAATCCATTTATTCCTTTTAATTTTAAAGTTCTAGTCAGAAAAAGTGATATTGCTGCGATTAATTTTTCATCTTGCTTAAGTAAATTGGCTGGAACAACATTTCCACAATATATATATTCTTTAGGTGCATTGAGAAATTTTTCTCCTAATATTTGGCGATTAATAGAAATTACTCTTGCATCATTACCATTCGAAATAACAGTACAACTTACAGCTAATCCGTCAATATATTCTTGAGCTAACCACTGATTATCTTGAAAATTAATTTGTAAAGTATTCTTAAGATAGAGAAATTGTTGATAGGATTCAATTTTATAAACATTTACTCCTCCTGAACTCTGTCTTTTTTTTAATATAAAGGGAAATTGTAATTTTGAATCATTTATTGTATGTTTAACAGATTCTAAGGTTAAAGGGTAATTGTAATTCTTTTTTTCTAGTAATTTATATAGATTTTGAATATTTCTAGCATTTTTGAAGGTTTCTATACTATTATTTAAGCTTTTAATAGAATACTTATTATCTCTAATTTGTTTAAAGTATGTAATTCTCTCATTAAACGCATCATCTAATCCACTACCAATAATGAGATATTCGATATATGGATGTTTATATAATAAGCGCAATGATAATTTAAGTAAATATTCATGATAAATGCCCTTCAATGCTTCGTAATTAGCAGCCAATTCTTTTGTGAGAATTAATGAATCTCGAACACAAGGATATAAATCTTCATCCCCAAAAAAGTCAACCGCAAAAACTTTATATCCAGCTGAATAAAGAGAAGTAGCTATTGGTCTGACATTGAAACCAACTACTAAAACTGAATTCTTATATTTATTCATCTAAGGTATATGGATTTTATTAGTATAATTGAATGTTAAAAATTATAATATATATTTGAGTAGATTAGAGAATCTTTTTTAATTCTAAAATAAGACTCTTTGGATTTATTCTATCAAACTGAAAGATCTCCGCCTTGCCATATTTTTTAAAGTTTTCCTTAATCTGGTTTGCTGCAAAGGTATTAACTCCTAATGAACGTGTTGCATAACTCTTTTTCGGCTCTAAAACTACAAGATGAACTCCTTTCCTTGAAAGAGATTTTGTTAACTCTTTGAGTTCATGAATGATTACATCATAATCAGATTGAATTTGGGCAATTAAATCTGGATATTTCACTGAGATGTTTGCGCCACAATCCGAAAAGATAAAAATTACGGGGATTACATTTCTATTCTTTAATTTTTCTGCATTAATTAATTTTAGAGCTTGTGTAAGTGCCGCAGCCATAGGAGTATAAGATTTGCCTTCGATATTTTTTATTTTACTAGCAGCACTTTTGAAGTAGACCGTCGGTTTTTGGAGAATAACAGATTCTTTTCCTCGAAAAACTATCAAGCTAATTTTATCCTTTTTTCTATAGCCTTCTTTTTGCAGAGATAAGATCGTATCAGTCATTTGTTTTATTACATTATACATTGAAGCCGAGCTGTCTAAAACAAAAAATAATATTAATGGAGCTCTATATTCATAGATCTTATCCATTAAATCATATTTATCGAATCGTATGGGAAATTCAATATCTGTTTGATTATAAATCGTATTTTTTAAATAATTTCTAATTGTTGCATCTAAAGCTATACTCTTTGGTTGGCCGCGTGGAGTTCGATAGGAAACATATCTTCCTTTTTGAGAGGATGCGATTTTAATTCTTCTTCCTATTCCTCTCCCTCCATAATTGGAAACCTTCCGTTCTTTCCTGATATTATCTAAAATGGAGGTCATTTTCTTTTCCATCTTATATATCAATGGCATCGCATCAGTCTCATAATCTAAAAAATCAAAAAAATCCTCATCCGGAGGAATTTCTTTAACTTTCCAGCCTCCCGCAGGTGATGGACTCCTTTTCTTATTATCAGGATATTTGGGGGGCGGTAATTTTTGTTCTTTCGTTTCAGGGACGTCTACTTTTTTCGGGTCTACAGATTGTCGTTTGAATTCTTTTTGAGGCTCATCATCATATTTAAGTGGTCCTTCTGTATCTTTGTTTGGTTTGTAAGCATCTGTATCTTCATAAGCTTTCTGAATTTTACCATATACTTCGACTATTTTAGATTTTACTTCTTCGGGTGTCATTTCATAATGTAAACTTTGAATACGATGTTCAAATACTAAATCCATAGCAACATTCAAATCCTCTTCTCCTACCTGTTTTCTTCCATTAAAGGCAGCATGTGCACGTGCACAACGGATAAAGGTTATATCTGCCCTCTGGGAGAAAATTCCTAATTCATTAACAAGTCTCGAGACAAATTCATATACTGTTGAGGGTATTTGAACTTCCTTAAGTATTTTACGAGCGTTAACTATCTTTTTTCGTAAAATTTCTTGTTCTTGTTCATAATCTTTGTAAAACTCTTTAGGATTATCGTCGAATTCAATTACTCGTTTCGAAATTTCTGCTCGTAATTTTGGATCTCGTGGTGCTTTTATCTTTACTTCTAACCCTAATCGATCAGCAATCTGAGGCCTTAATTCCCCTTCTTCAGGGTTCATCGAACCGACCAAGACGAATCGAGAGGGATGAGATACTGAAATCCCTTCACGTTCAATAATGTTAACACCTGATGCTGCAGAATCCAATAAAACATCAACAATATGATCTTGGAGTAGATTTATCTCATCCACATAGAGGATACCTCTATGAGCTTTTGCGAGTAATCCTGGATGAAGGCTTCGGATTCCTTCCGTAAGAACTTTATCAATAGATAATGAACCTGTAACCATATCTTCAGTCGCTCCCAATGGCATATCTGCTATTATCATATTGCGCTTTTCAGTTTCTAATTTGCCAGATGCTAATCTTGCTTTGCAATCTTCACATAAAAGCTCGGGATCTGCCTTTGGATCGCAAGAAAAGGCACATCCTTTTACAACTTCAATTTCAGGCATAACATCGACTAAAGATCTAACAGCAGTTGATTTTCCCGTACCTTGTTGACCAGTGAGTAATATCCCTCCAATCTGAGGGTCGGTGACATTTAATATTAACCCCAATTTCATTTTATCTTGCCCAAGTATCGCAGTAAAGGGGTAATTAATCCTTATAGACATAATTATATTGTATTAACACTTGATCTATAAAAAAAATTTCCAAATGATACAAAATATTATAGGTATTAATAAAACTATCTTCGATTTTTCATAAGTTGGCTAAATATTATGTTTTACCCTATAATTTTTCCATAACAGCGATATTGAGTAAAAAGGTGTACTAAATAGTCTATTATCATGCAAAATTTTTTAGATTTGAAAAAAAGAAAAGGAAAAATTATATTAAATTTTCCAGAGACCTAAAATTAATCCTGCTATAACAATTCCCGTTATATGGTATCCAATATCAATTAAAAACGCTATTATATTTTTATCCTCAAATATTACATCGTAAAGATCTGTAGGAAAAATAAAACCAACTCCTATTAGTAAAGCGACTAATAACGCAGTGAAGAGATCATAAGAACCAATAAATTCCAAAATTAATGCTAAAACAACAATCGCTATCGTGTTCGCGAAAAAACTTCCAAGGGCTTGCTTTATATTTGGTCCCAACTCCTCGAGATTACGTCCTAATGCCTTACTCCATTGCTTACCAAAAACTTTTGCAGAAAACCAAATCGCTCCTAATATCCAATAAATAACAACACTTACGATAATGGCCAAGATATTTATCAAATTAATTTGCCTAAGTCTATATTTGATTTTATTAAATCAATGTTGCTTAATTCTTTATAATATCAATTATATTTAATAATCTCATTAATTACATTTTTGAAGTATTTAGATAAAAATAAGTAGATTAAAACTTTTTTGATATTTCAGCTAATTTAGAGTCCAATTTAGTAACTTCTTCATCCCAAGCCGATAAAATCTCGTTTACTTGGGCTATTATTGTGTCTCTTTCTTTATATTCGAGATAATCCATGAATTCTTTAATATTTCCTATTTTGATGTAAGTTTCAGCCACAAATTTTCGGATGTCATGAATTTGATTATTCAACACTTCTGGAACGCGGTGAGATTCTCCTTTTCTAACTAATGTCATTAAATATTCTTCAGTTCCAAGTAAAAGTGATTTAAATTTGGTTAATTTTTCTTCAATAAAATTTTGATAAACCGTAAAAAGATTATCCTTAGGGAAAAAGTTAGTCACATCTATAATAAATTTCTGAGTTTGGTTAACTAATTGCTCCATATTATCATACCCTTCAATTCTATAATCAACGTTGTGGTAAGAAGCTTCGATTCCTCTCGAAGTATCATCTAAACTAAATATTTTAAATCCGGGATCATTTTTCAAAGGTTTTTCTGGATCTCCTTTTTTATCAGCCATCTCTACTTGCCTTAACAGTCTTTCAGGATTGAATACAAGCGTGAAATATGAAGGGTTTACGGTTTGATGAAAAGCTAAATGGCGAACATCGATATGACTCAACATTACTTTAAACCCTGGATGTGAGTGCCATGAACCTACCGTGTACAATCCTCGTGAAAATGCTTCATCGTCGATAAGAGTATATGTAATATTGTCCTCTTCAGCCCATTCATATTTATCTATAACTGCATCTTTATCGAACTTTTCATGCATAATTGGATAAGTTTCTTTTATAAGAATGTCATCATCTACTTTTTCACCGATAAATACTCCATTAACTTCCAACCATTCCTCTCGGGGAATTTTCTTGTTAGCAAACCGTACTGCTGCAGCAACTACGGTTAAATATGCTTTTTTTGGTATAATAATCATAATTATTTCCGACTCTATTTCTGATGAAGTTATACTAATTCATATATTTATGTTTTCTTTCTTCTATTAAATATAAAATTATTTAAATTCAAGATTTACCATTATATTATTACCTAGAATCATATTAAAACAGATTCCAAGAAAGAAATATTCATTAAAATGTGACTAAGTGTGAGTGAGAAAGGATTTGAGCCATTAAGTAGCCAATTAGGCATAGCCGGAACATCCTATAGAATTCAATTAGGACTGATCAATGGTCGATGGGCTTCTCGGTTATTAAAGGGAAATAACGTTATCGATTCATATATCTATAAAGATGAAGATGTCCAAGGAGACTATCCAAACCAAAATATAATAGTTGGATGGGTATTAAGAACTGTAGCTATTCCCAATATCAATCCTCATCAGGTTATGAAGACTACTCAAGCATTAGTAAAGCAAGCAGTAGAGAAAAAAGAGCAGAAGAAAGTTATGGCTCCACTATCTGAAACAAAAGATGTTGAATTAGAAAAAGTTCCAGAAAGTGAACTAAAGAGGCCACAAGCCAAAGGTTGGGTAAAAGAAGAAGGAACACAGACTCTAAATGAGCTTGAAGAGGAAAAGCGAGAAGCTTTTAGAGAAAGAATGAAATATAAACATGAAGAGGAAGCTCAAAAAAGAGGTGAAACTCTACATACTACTCGGGAATTGCCTTCGATTCCAAAATCTGGTGGGCAAATTTCAAAAGCTTGTCCTAGCTGTGGGAAAGATTTAGATTGGAAGTTTTGTCCTTATTGTGGAGCGAAATTATAAATATTTTACTATAACCACATTTTCTATTATATAATTTTTAGATTTATTTAGATTTCTAAAAGTTCCTCGTAAATTAAACATCTTCTTGTGATAGAAAGATTAAACAAATCGAATAGTGTTTGATGAGTAGATAAAATTAAATTCCATATAATAAATGAGTTAAATTAATATATTTTAAAAATTAACTCTATCTAAACTTAACAAATTGAATGATTTAATCATGGGGAAGTTTGTAGACGAAAGCATAGTGATTGTAAAACCATTGGCATATTATAAAATGCTGATACATGTACTTCGGTTTGGTTCAAAAACAAGAGATCATAGACAATTTAAAGAAGTTATTGGAATGCTAGTGGGACACTTAGAAGGTGATGGAAAAATCAAAGATGTCATAGTTGAGGATGTAGTACCAATATCACATGGGGGTTCAATAGAAGTAAAGTTTACCGATGAGCAGTTAGGAGCTTTTGGAGAAATAGATCTTCAAATTTATGAAGAACATGGTTCTAAGAATTGGTTTACTGTAGGGTGGTATCACTCTCATCCGGGATTAAATATATTTTTCTCCTCAACTGATGTATTTAATCAACTCTTTTGGCAAGATAAAAATCCAAGTGGAGTAGGATTAGTTTTCGATCACACATATTTAGAGCGGGAAGGGGATCTAGGATTTCGTGCGTTCAGATTAGATGACCCCTCAAAAAGTCTCAAATCTGACTACCATGAGGTTAAAGCAAGGGTTGAACCTCCAAAAGATATGTCATTTTATTCCAATATTATTGAATTAATTTCAAATATTAAATCAAATCAACCACCTTTGTATGAATTAAACGAAACTACCGATTTATTTAGTGAAGTTTTTATCCCGGATAAAGAGGATTTGGCGATTCGCAAACCAGAATTACATGTTCAAGAATTAATCTCCTCCCTAAAATCAGGGCTAAATTCCTTTTTAGATTTATCAATGATTCCCATTATTACTTCATTAAATGAATGGAGTCAATCTATAACCAGCAAAACTTATTATAATAATACTCAAATTCGAAATGATTTAGTCGAGTTAAAAAGTAATCTTTCAATAAGTTTACAAGATATCCAAAAGTCTTTTAACTTCAATCTTCAAGATAATTTAAAGAAAATTGATGACTATATCTCAGATACGTTTGATATATTTGAAGAAGAACAAGATAATATTAAACAAATTTTTGAAGAATTCAAAAAACAAATTGATCAGCATATTCAAAACCTTTTTAATGAAAAGTTAAAATTTTCAGTTGAACAGGTAGGTTTTATGTTCGAAAGTTGCGATAAACTGATTGCTAATATGAATACAGTAAATCAAGAATGCGTCAAAAGTCTAAAAAGAGGAAATGAGATAGCCGAAAATTTATCTAAAATAATCATGCCCTCAGAGAAGCGAATTACAAGCAAATTGGAAGAAAGTAAAACAAAAACAACGGAAAATTTCAAGAAAAAAATTGTGAATCTGGAAAATTCTATAACAAACTTGAATAAAGAAACAAAAAAAATTCTGTCAAATCTGAAAGCAGCCATTTTAGTTCTCGAAGGATCTAAAGAGCCTATTTTTAATAAGATTGAAAAATTGGAAAATGAAAAGAAAAATTTACTTTCTAATATCAAAGAAATCAAATCTGAAAAGCAAGATTTAATGAATCAAATTAAAGAATTAAAGAAAGGGGGGTAGAGATCAATGTCGAAAAATACGAAACAGACTGCTGAGACCAATAAAAATGAGAAAGAAGTTGAGTTCACAACCGAAAGAAGTATTCACATTCAATATGAATCATTTCGGAAAATGCTGACTCATACACTCCGATTTGCCAATGATTCAAAAGAAGAAAATCAACAGGTATTTGGAGTATGCATTGGTGAGTATTTGGAAGATAAGAAAAGCTTCAATGTAAAAGATGCGATTCCTATTGCTCATGGTGACGATATAGAAATTGGATGGTCTCAAGAAATGCATGATAAAATAGAAGCAGTTAAATCCAAATATAATGATTCAAGTGATAGTATAATCGGTTGGTATCATTCCCATTTAGGTTATGGCCTATATTTTTCTAATTCAGATAAAGTAAATAATCTCTATTTTCAAGATCCCAATAATCCCTATGGTTTTGGAATCGTGATTGAGCAGACTTTACTTAATGAAAACCAGAATTATGGGATCGAAGTATATCGGCTTAAAGATTATGCAAAAGGTTCGGAAAGTGATTATTTAAAGGTAGAGTTTAGTATTGACCCCCCAGAAACTATGTATTTTTTTAAATGGGTACAAGAATTAGTGGAATCCACTCAAAATAAAAATTCTAAGATTATCTATGAATTTGGGGAATTTAAAAAACCCCCTCCAGAAATTCTTCAAGAAATTCCGAGTCCTAAAGAAGATAAGGAGGAGATTGAAGAGAAAGAAGGATACACCTTGTTATATGGAGTCAAGGATGGTGTCGGTAAATTCTCAGACTCTTTTTTAAGGACTTATGAGCACCAATTAACTTCATGGATGAAAGATATTTCAGATGACGTTTTAAATGGTTCTGAATATATAAGGAGCTCTATTAATAACATAAAAACTACGCTAAGTTCAGGATTAGAAGATGCACAACGCATATTTGATAGAATTTTTTCAGATATTTCGAGTCTTTTTCTTAAAAATGTTCGAGCGAGTGTCGATATTAGACTAAATAATCAAATTGAGTTAAAAGACAACATTGATTCAACCATTAACGAACAATTAAATAATCTTTTTGAACGTTTAGAAAAAGAAATACGAGATGTAATTAATATATTCGAAGAGAATATAACTAATATCAAAAAAGAATTTGAAAGCCTTGCTAAAACCAACAATTCTATTCTAAAATCATTGGATCAAAATAACGAAATGTTAAGTACCGTATATGAAGAAACAGATAAATTATCAGAGAACCTTATCCAAGAAATTGAAAATTCAAGTAAAGGATTTGAATCTAATTTAATCAATGAACTAGAGGCTTTTTCGAGTAAAATGAGTCCAAATAAGGAAATTTATGGTGAAATTGAAGAATTAATCGAAAGATTGCAGGGAGTAATTTCTGATTTGCGTCAAATTAAATGATTAAATCGTGAATTTAGAAAAATTCAAGATTAGAAACCATTGAAATATGAAGTTTATATTTTGGAATATTGGTTTTAAGTCGTTTTAAATGATTCCTTTTCGCAACATTACTTAATATTCTTCCAATTTTATCAACTCTGATATTAATCCCAAAATTTTCTTTCAAAACAGAATTTATTTTATAAGATGAGAGAATTACGACATTTGAGATATTTTTCTCACAGAGCATTTCAATAGCTTGCTTAACTAAAGAAATAATTTTATCTCTATCTTGTTTAGTATCCATTTTCATATAATAATTATATTTGAAACTTTTTAAAAGTTTCAACGAGTAAAGAAGTTGATATTAAGATTTATTTAAGAAAGAAATTTTATTTTACTAAATTATCACATTGATTTAATCTAATTCAGATCGATTAAGGAATGAAAAAGCTTAACTTTTTGTCCAAAATTAAAGAGACAATAAAACCTATTATCAAAAAAGTCGTATTTAGCGAGATTTATGTAAAGGGAAAAGAACCACCTAAGTCATTTGCTTTTGAAAAACCTTTTTTAGGTATCTATATTATATTTTTGTTTTATTCTTTCATCTTATTATTGGCAATCAATTTTCCAGATAATTTATTTATCTATATAGTTACCTTTGGAAATCCTTTTGTCTTTGGAAACGCGATTGTAGCCCTTTTTCTATCACTTTCAATCTTATTCAGTATTGATAAAATACGCCTTTTCATTTTCCAAGAGCGATTCATATTAAAGCAAGTGATTCTGTACATTAGTCTTACAGCTTTCTTCTTTTTTGTATTTTTAGTTCTTTCCAATATGAATTTGATGAGTTATCTTTTGGGATTAGCCACATTCTGGCTCGTTTTACTAAGTGTAAGGTTTTTTATGTATTCTAGAAAATTTGCTACCAAAATCGAGGCTCGAGCTATCAAAAAATATTCATTCCTACGACGCATTAGTGCTTTTATTACCCCATATTTTATTTTAGGGGTTTTAGTGATATTGGCTTTAATTTATCGAGGGTTCTTAGTATTTATTTCTTTAGATCTATTTGCTTTGGCAGATCCAGAGAGTGCAGTAAACGTGTATAATATCGAAATGCGTTTGATTATGCCTTTAATTTATTTTAGTTTAATTCTTACTCTCCTTTTTATCATATTTGAATTTGTATTCACTCGAAAAAAAGCAGAAACACGAAGAGTGGCGCTTTATGATAATTTTACGTTTTGTCTTATTGTATTATTTATTTTTTTCTTTCAGATTCTCCAAGTGACTATATTTTTATTTTTAAGTCCTGAAACGGTAACCGCACTTAAAAGCTCTTTAGGTACCACAGGATCTCCGGCAGCTTATCTATTTATTTTTGAATTTTTAATTTCCATGTATTTTCTTTATCGTATTATTAAAAAGTTTGGAAAATCCATTGGATGGCAACTCTTATTTTTTAAAAGAGATGGATTAGTTCTTTTGATTTTAGGATGCGTTTTTGCGCAAACTCTTAGCCGATTTTCTCTCCAAAATCAGATCCCAAATCAATTAATCACTCTTGTAGGAAATTTTTTTATGGCAGATAAATATGTAGTGTCAATAATTATGATCATCTTCCTTGGATTAACATTACTAATTTATTATTTAAAACCTCATGAAACTTCGATGTTTTTAAGATTACAGAAGGAAACCGTTGATAAGAAAGAGAATGCCTTGGATATTGTTTATAAAATGATCAAAAGTGAGTATATTCGGCGTGGAGATGCATATCCTATTCAGATTCTTGAAAAAGAATTAATAAGAGCCACAAAACTCCCAAAAAATGAGGTGTATGCTTTAATTCAACAACTTTCAGATACAAATATGGATGTATTGCTTACGATAAGGAAGGATGAGTATGGAATAACTCAAAAAGTAATCGATTTTATGTCAGTCACAGAAAAATTTGATAGTAGAACAATTGCAGAAAGAAAAGCAAAGGATTTTCTTTCTCAAAGGCTATATAAAACAATATCGAGCAAAAAACCGAAAAAATTAACTCTTGCTAAGAATGTTGGGTCAAAAAAAGCATCCGATCAATTTTTGAACTCCTTAGCCACAGATATTACTAAAAAACATCAAGATGAAGTAAATATTAAATTAAAACAAAATAGTACAGAAATTTCCTTTACCTCAAAAAAAATTCCTGATTCCTTGAAATTCGCAATTTTAGATATACTTAAAAAAGAATATATATATCGAATTGAGAATGAAGAAAAATATGTTGAATTTACCTTTCCAATTTCAGAAATCGCTTCAAAAGTACAATTAGAAACGAGAATTAATCCAGGTGAACTCTATCCTCTCTTAGAAAGCTTGAATCAAACTGATTTAGAATTAGAACTTTTAGATAATCCTGATGAACCTGAAGATAAAATAATTAGTTTTTTACCGCTTGCCGATGAGGATATAAACTATGTGCTTTTAAGTTTTCGCCCGAGTGAATATTCTCAATTTAAAATCGAAATGATGAATCGTTTTATTAAGCATTTAAAACGTAAACGAGTAAAAGCAACACTATCGAAAATAAAGAAGAAAATACCTAATAAGAATGAAGACCAAAAAAAATGGAATACTCTTTATTCAATTTTAATTGAATATTTCCCTTCATATGAAGAATATCTTGATAAACAGAGAAAGGGTGGGGAGATATCAAAGGTTCTGAAAAAATTTCCCCTTAAAGATGTCGATGTTTTTAACGTTGAGTCCTAATTGTTAATTATTTCCTTTTTAGCAAAATTCAAGTAGAATTAGCCATTGATCTACATCAATTATTCTGATTTTAATAATCGTGGGTTAATTGGTTCAAAAGAAATTTCTCAAAATATTTTCCGGGATCTCATCGTTTCAATTCTTAGCCATGTTCAGGAGAGGGTTGTTTTATACCTATTTATCAATATATTTAAGGGATTTCTTGAATTTATCTGTCACAGAAACCACTTTATATGCTACTCTTCCAATGCTGCTCAGTGTTCTTTTTCAAAATTTTGTATGGGGTCCGTTAAGTGATCGTCTACAGAGACGTAGATCACTAATTATGTTAGGAGAGATACTAGCAGGAATCGGCACTATCTTAGTTTGGTTAATACATTCCTTATTTTCTGTTTATTTAATCGCGGGATACGTTATCATTATTGGATTGGCTTGTATTGAAATTTTTTGGAGTATGTCAAATATAGGATGGAGCGCTTTAATAAGTGATCTCTATCCTCTACAAGAAAGAAGTAAGATAATGGGTGACTTAACGAGTATTGGTGGAATAGGGCGTATTATTGGTATAACAATTGGAGGTTATTTATATGATAATGGTTTTGGATTCCGAAATGGACCCTTGTTCTTTATCGCATCGATTGTTATGTTTTTATCCACTATCCCCATGATCTTCACTCCAGAAGGTGGTATTAAAGATACTCAAATAGATCCCATGATAGAACCAGAGAAATTAAATAACAATAAGACAAACTATAAGACTATTTTCATTATCTTCATTATTTCCTTAGTTTTTGTTAATTTTGGTCGTAATTCAATCTCAACGATATATAGCCAGTATTTAATTTTAGACCAAGGTTTCAATGTTGATAGTATATTACTGAGTTATATTGCTAATTTTCGATCGATTGCTGTATTAGTAATGGGCGTACTCATAGGTAGAGTTAGTAAAAAATTTGGAGATTCAAAAGTGTTTGTTATTGGTATATTATTTGCTATAGTCTCACTTCTTATAACGGGTTTAACCGATCAATTAACATATATATTCATTGGAAGTTTCCTTATTGGAACCGCAGATGTTATCATATCCGCGTCCTCTTATACGATAGCTTCAGATCTTATCCCTCCGAAAATACGAGCCAAATTATTTGGGGTATATAATACCACTTTTTTTCTTTCCTGGGGACTTGCTACTACGTTAATCTCTGGACCACTTATTGATATTTTAATTATAGCAGGATTTAATGAAGTAATTGCTTATCAAACAGCTTTTATTGTAGGAGCGCTAATTACATCAATTGGATTCATCATATTTATTTTTCTAATGATTGTACTTTTTCTAAAAAACAAAAGAAAGAAATAGAGGGAAAATAAGTAAGAAAAAATAAATTTTTAAGCTATTATTGGACAAGTTCCATAGGTTTTCCATGATGCTCTGGGAGGGGTTGAGCACCACATGAGGCACCCATCCAACACACTAATTGATTCCCTTCTTGATGCATCGGTTTTCCGCAATGGACTGGAATATCTTGCGTGTAATCACATTCTTGGCATTTTAACTTTCCCATACTTTTATCACTCTCCTTTTTTATTTTTTTTTTAATAAATTCATTTGGATTGTTTTTAAACTTAGTTCGACACGATTCACTGCAAAAGTAGTAATTATTTCCTTCGAATTCATAGGAGATCCAATCTTCAGCTTTACCTTTCATTCCGCAAACTGGATCAATAACCTCTTTCGATTCTTCACTCTTCATCATTAGCTTTGGATCCGTATTATCATAGTTTTTAAATTTTTCAGGATCTCGTTTAAAATGAGCTTCGCAATTAGGATTACAGAAATGATATAATTTATCCTCATATACATATTCAATCGCCTTTCTCGGATCAATTTCCATACCACAGACTGGGTCTTGAACCTTTTCTTGGGAGAGCAATATTCGCTCCTCTTCCACTTGCAGGGGTGTCTTTGGTTCATATCGCTTTAAAAATAAGGCATTGGTTACCACCGAAACGGAACTGGAAGCCATGAATACTGCTGCCAAGTAAGGTGGCAAAAAGAACCCAGTAGCATAATATAATACTCCCGCCGCGATTGGAATGCCAATCATATTATAGATAAAGGCCCAAAATAAGTTGGTTAACATTTTTCTATAGGTTTTTTTTGATAAATTAATTGCTGCAACAACATTTCGTAGATCACCGCGCATTAAAACGATATCTGCTGTTTCTATGGCAATATCGGTTCCCGAGCCAATTGCTATTCCAACATCTGCTTGAGCTAAAGCGGGAGCGTCATTAATCCCATCTCCAACCATCGCTACAGTTGCTTTTTTATCTTGCTGTAAGTTTTTAATAGTTTCTGCTTTTTGGTTTGGTAAAACTTCCGCTAAAATCTTATTTTCTTCTATTCCCAGTTTATTACCGATACTCAATGCCGTTTTTTTGTTATCACCGGTTATCATATAGATTTTTAATCCCTTTTCTCGTAGTTTTTCCAGAGTATAATATGCTTGGTCCTTTATCTTATCCGAAATACCGAGAATTCCTCGTAATTTATTATTTACACTGATTAATATTGAGGTTACTCCCTCATCTTGAAATTCGTTTAATTTAGGTAAGAATTCATTTAATTCAATATTATTATCACGCATTAATTTTTCGTTACCAACAAGTATATGATTATCGTTAATTCTTACAATAATTCCTTTTCCCGGTTTTGCTTCAAATTCATTTGGAGATTCTAAAGAATAGCCTCTTTGGTTCGCCTCTTCAATAATAGCACGTGCTAATGGATGTTCTGAACCCATTTCAGCGCTTCCTGCAGCAGCTAACAGTTTTTGCTCATCAAAACCTTCTCCTTTTAAGTCATTTTCAGTAAAAATCTTAGAGACTCGTGGTTTTCCTATCGTTAGAGTTCCGGTTTTATCAAATACTATTGTATCAATGGAATTAATTGCTTCTAATGAGTCTCCACCCTTAAGAAGTATTCCATTCTCAGCTCCTTTTCCTGTGCCAACCATTACCGCAGTAGGAATTGCTAAACCTAATGCACAAGGACATGAAATTACCACTATGGATGTAAATACCAGCAGAGATAGTTCCAACCCTATGTTTGCTATAAAAAACCAATATAAAAAGGCAAGAATTGCAATTAAAACTACAATAGGGACGAAATAATTGCTTACTTTATCAGCGAGTCTTTGTTTCGCAGCTTTTTTACTCTGTGCTTCTTTAACAAAGTCAATAATTTGGAATAACAATGTATCCTTTCCAACTCGCTCTGATTTGATATGTAACAATCCAGTTTGATTAACAGTAGCACCTATTACTTCACTATCAATTTCCTTTTTCACATATTTACTCTCTCCTGTAATCATAGATTCATCGACTTTGGTTTTTCCTTTAATTACTCTACCATCAACAGGTATTTTTTCACCCGGTCTTACTACTAGAACATCTCCAACTTCAATCTCTTCTATGGGAATTTCTATCTCCTCTCCATCCTTTAAGAGTGTTGCAGTCTTAGGTTGGAGTCCGATAAGTTTCTTTATAGCTTCCGAAGTTTGTCCTTTTGTTTTATGTTCAAAGTATTTACCAATTAGTAGGAATGTTAAAATCATGGACATCGCCTCATAGAAAGTCTTTCCATCAATAAAGAATGTGGTTAAAATTGAATATACTAGCGCAGTTGTCGTTCCTAAGGCAACTAGCACATCCATATTTGTAGATTTATTTCTTAACGATTTATAGGCTCCAATCAAGAAAAATGAACCAGCGACCCCATAATTTCCAATCGCGAAGAAAAATAATAGTAGATTCCTAGTAAAGGATTCCGATACCCACCAACTAATAGGTGTAATAATGAGTGTAAAAGCCAACGATATAAATAAGATACGAAGGCGATAATTCATTTCTTTTTTATGTTTTTCAATTTCTTTGTCAATTGCACCGGCTGCTTTTTCTATGTCATATCCTAATTTTTTAATTTTCGAATAAACTTGATTTTCATCAATTTTTAATTCATTAAATTCAATAAATAACTTAGAAGCGACAAGATTACCCCTAACACTATGTATTCCCTCTATGGATTCTACTTTTCCGACTAATTGATTAAAAGTATCTTCAGTTATGGTGTCATTAATTTTAATATCGACTTTTGCCAAAGTAGATTTATATCCTAAATTCTTTATAGCTTGATTAAACTCATTATAATTAGTTATATTTGAATCATATTCCACTGTAGCTTCTTCATTTGCGAAATTTACTACTGAATTGGAAACTCCTTGCATATCTTTTAGCTTTGTCTCTATCTTTAAAGCACATGATGCACATGTCATGCCTCCAAGTTTTATTTTAATTTTTTCTGATGATTCCATTTCATTCACCTTTTAAAAAATAATCCTATCGTAACAATAGATAATGAAATAAAAATAGCTAATGATTATAATTTGAAATGATATCGAATTCTTTGCGAATATAAGGTTTAAATTTTGATACTATGATGTATAAATTATTAGTGTTTCTGGGCTGTGTTTTTATTGCGGTTCTTTCTTAGAGTAGTATTTTTTAATAGCATCATGAAGAGCATCAGCCGCAAGGTTGCTACAATGGAGTTTCTGGGGAGGTAGCCCACCCAGAGAATTGGCAATATCATCTCTATTTATTGTTTTTGCCTCCTCTAATGTTTTTCCTTTAGCTAATTCCGTAATCATCGATGATGTCGCAATTGCGGCGGCACATCCAAACGTTTGGAAGGATATATCAGCAATGATAGCCTTTCCATCTCTTGTATCAACTTTAATATAGATAAACATAAGATCCCCACAAACTGGATTACCATACTCACCTACGGCGTCAGCATCCTTCATCTCTCCCATATTCCGGGGATTTTTAAAATGATCTAACACTTTATCGGAATACATTATCTCTGTAATTTTATTTAATTTAATATTAATAATTTTCTTTTTTGCGGTAAAGATACCTTCTCTACACCTAATTCCTTAACATATTCTACTACTTCGTATAAACTTTTAGCGGATTGATGAAAAAAGCATACTTCTTTAGGTTCCAGATTTTCAATCATTTTAGTGAGTTGTTTTTTATCTGAATGGAGTATTATTTTTAACTGTGGAACAAATGAATTTATTAATAATGCTCTAAAAGGCGCTTTCCACGTTTCTGAGAATTCTATTTCCTCAGCTCCATTAACTAAAGATAATCCTGGCTCTTCATGGACTGAACCCGCAAGATACACTAAATTATGTGGACTGCGACCGATGACATTTATAATATTTCTAATTATCCCATAAGAAAGATCGGGTGGGTGAGAAATTATAATATTGTTTTTCTTTCGTAAAAAATCTAGTTCATCTACATCAAACCACCGGAATTTGATACTATTGAACGGATTAGCTTTATCACGGATTAGTTTAGAAATTGGTCCATAAATATACTTATAACGTGTATTAATCACTTGGATATTTTTCTTAACCATCATGTCCACGTATATATTAGGACGTTTTTTGAAGTTTTTCCTTAATTGTAATTTTCGAAAATATCTCCAGAAAACCAACATGAAAGTAATAGCTAAACTCGAGGGATCAGCACCAATCAATACGTTATCTTCGTATTCAGCTTTTTGTTCTAAAAATAATATTAAACTATGAAATGCTTCATTTATGTCTCCATAATCATCCATTGCACAGGTACCGTCAATGAGTAAATAATCAATAGGCTTTGAAATCTGTCCTAAAAATCTTTTTGTACCTGCAAATGGCGTAATATCATAATAAGTATAATCTCCCGTATATAAAAAGCGGAAATCTTTAACTTTTGCCAAAATCATTAATGCTCCTGGCATATGACCCGCATGATAGAAAGAGAGATAACATTCTTTTTCTTTAAAATCAATTTTAGAGCCATTTTCAACATAGATTACATTACGGATAATATTTTGATATTCTTCCTCCTCGATTTCAGATTGAGATTCTTGTTTCAAAAAATTAGAATCACGTAAGAGATATAAGTCCAAAGTTATTCTGGAACATAAGATCGGCACATCTGGAAAATGCTTAATCATTTCCTTCAAACCAGATATATGATCATAATGGCTATGAGATAAAAAAATCGCATCAATATTTGGTTTAGAGGCCTTAAAAGGGTTAGAGATATTATCTTCAAACTTTTTACTGGATTTTTCTAGATCTTCATGTTGTAGATTATTTATTTCCTCTTCGAGAATTTGAGGTAAATTTTCTAAATATTCAGTAATATAATGAAAATCACCCTCTTCATTTGATTCTTCATTAGGAGGTGTAAACCCGCAGTCAATGAGGATATTTAATTTTCCCAGACCTAAAATATGTGCATTATGGTTTGGTTTGAGGATAATTGGATAGATGGTTACTCTTATATCATTTTTATGTGCTTCACCAGAAAGTAAAGAGATATTTTGAAAGTAAGTCTCATCCCATCGTTTTTCAATTTTATTAATAGCTAATGATATATCACTTTCGCCAACCGGGACTCCCGTGATATAAAAATACCATCCGTAATTTTTCACTAAGGATTCGAGATGTTCATACATTACATCAGCATTCAGAGATTTGATGACAATTACTCTCTCCTTTTCATAATAAATAATCTTTCTTATGGATTTTTTCTCTTTCTCTGGAATTATAGTGTTATGATGAAAAATATCTTTTATGACTTTTTTAAAATCAGTTTGTGAAATATTATGTGAATTCATTAATTTAAAATATTGAAAATATTCCTTGGTATGGTATAATGAACGCATATTTCTTTTTTCTTTAATTTCAATAGTAAGACCCCCGTACTCAAATGAATCCTTTGAAATTGTAACTTCTTCTTTTTTGTTCTCACTTTTTGCCTTCTTTTTTTCTCGCTTTTTTGTTTTATCTGTCTCAGAGACAAAGAAAAACCAACCATATTCATTAACTAACTTGTCTCTATTCCAGATAATCTCCTTACCCAATTTAGTAATGAGAATAATTATTCTATCTTCTATGCTGTAAATGATTTTAGATATCGAAGACTTGGTTTTTTCCGATATTATATTACTTGATAAAAAGAGATGCTTCAAAACCCAGGTTATATCTTTTTGAGGAATTTGGTTTTCCACCATAAATTTAAGCTTCTTTTTGTATGATTTAATTTTAAATCTTGAAGCCAATTTTTGCTTCTCAACAATGGGTATTTTTTCAAATTCCTCAAGTTTCATTAAATTAAAAAATACACAAAAGAAATAAATGCTTTCGATTTAGATGGGTTCATCTATTTATGAAATTAAAATAGTATAAGAAAAATTGAATTGATATATTAAACTTTCTTTCTTTTATATAAGTACCAGTGAAATCTTTCTTTTGGAGGAAAATTACCTCCTTTAACGGAACTTACTTGTTCTATAGAAATAAAGGTTTTAGGATTGATATTTCTGATAATAGTTAATACTTTACGTAGATTCTTTCTTTTAATTATGAGTAAAACTAATTTAACCATCCCTTTAGTACCTTCCGCGGTCATTGTGGTTAATCCATACCCTTTCTCTTTTAAAACTCTAATTAATTCATCAGGATTATCTTTAATTATTAATTGAAGATTCAATAATCCTATAGAAATTTTATTCTCGATTATTAAACCAACATAATTTCCCATAGCAAATCCTCCAGCATATGCAAAATAATAAATAAAATTGGTTAAATCGTTGAATATTTGACCAATCGCAAGTAACCAAATCATTATTTCGAAAAAACCTACTAGAGGAGCTAATTTCTTCTTACCTTGGGAAATAAACACAATCCTTAGTGTACCTAGCGATACATCCCCCACCCTAGCAGTAAAAATAAGTATTGGTAGAATAATTAAAGAGAAAATAGCATTATCGAATATAACCATGAATGAACTTCAATCCTCCTATATGATTTTCGAGATTATATTCATTTTAACTTAAAAAACTTAACACTCTTCAGACGATTGATCAATTCTTTTAGTGAATTTCTTTCTTTTTGCATCCCTGTTATAACGTTCGGTACGGTAAAAGCATTAAGCATTTCCTTCTGATTCTCTTTTGATATTTCTACTTTAATTATTGTCGGGCTTTCCTTCTCAATATAAAGAATTTCATTAATCTCCGTATATCGAGGCATAATGAACTTTTCGATTTTTTCACTAAATTTAGCACTAATACTCGGTGATACAGACATTAAATCGATTGATTTAACCAAAATACTTATTAAACTTTTATCTAATTCAACAAAACCATATTCTTTTCCCTTTTTCTTATATTTTTCCTTGATATATATCGTATCTTTTTCAAGAGAATTATATTCATATTTTTCATTACTCATTTTTTTTTTACCTCCAATTATTCTTTGATTATTTCTTTTATTTTGCAACTATTTTGTTTTTTCTATCTTAATTTTTAGATTTTTAAGTTCATCTCTAATTTTATCTTCCTCATCTTTTAACTTCCGCGATTCAAGTTCCACTAAATTATATTCGCTCATTAATTTCTGCATATCTGATTCACTATATGCTTCTTTTAGTTTTTCTTTTATTAGATCTAATTCTTTCTCTTTTTTTTCCAAAACTGATTCTAAAGCTTTTACCTCATCTTCTTTAGCTAGGATTTGATTTAAAATTAACTCTTTTTTATCCATATCTATTAATTCTTCAATTTTAGAAAGATATCGTTTTATGGGAGTTAGGTTAATTTCCTTTGAATCCTCATTCTTAAAAACTAAAGCAATATTGCTCTCTTCCCCTAATTTTAGTATCATAATTGTTACTTCTTCCATTTCAAAAATTAGCTTTTTATAATCATTGGATTTAAATTTACAGATATCATTGATTTTTCGGACTTTATCCAATGTTCTTGCTAAAAGTTCGCCTAATTTTGGAATATTTATGTCTTGCTCGAAAGTAGTCTGAAAAATTGTACCATTATTATAAAACATAATGATATGAATCACCTCTGGTAATGCGGCTTTTATCCGGTTAATGTTTTTAAATACCATGATCAATCACCTAAATGAAAATATTTCTGAATTTGTTTATTATACTCTCAATTATTTTATTTCCTATTCGTTTTAAAATGAAGAAAATAATAAGGATGGAAGAAATGAGAATTATTACAATTATACCAATGGGGAAATTGAAAATAAGGGTATAGTATATGGTAACAATTGCTAACTGATAAAGTGTGGTGACGAATCCTATTTTGAAAAATTGTTTGAAACTTATAGGTCGTTTATTTGCTTCAGCTAGCTGAACAACTAGAATATTATCACCTAATGGGGTTAAATTATCTCCCCAATTAGCACCTACCGCTAAACTATAGTAAAATTGATCTCCGATACTAGAAGGATAACTAGCAGTGATTGTCCCTACAACAGGAATCAAGACTTTAGTTATCGGAATATTATCAATCGCACTGCTTAAAAATGCAGAAACCCAAAGGATAATCAACAGTTGGGAAAAAATATCACCTCCTGAAAGGTTGGCCATTACCTCTCCGAGAAATTGAACTACTTTTAGTACCTCCAAACCTCCCGCAATGACAAAAATTCCTAAAAGATAAAATATTAGCTCAAAATCAATCTTAGAAAAGATTTCTTTCACTTCAATCCTACTTATCAATATCAAGACTAAGGCAATTATTAAAGCTATAATATCAGCTCCCAGTAGAGATGTTGGGATAATAATGAACAGAAAAAATAGAACAATTAACGAAATAAGCGATTTTAATAAGAGATTTTTATTTGGGACAAAATTCCATACATTGAACTCCTTTAATATTTTAATTCCTTCTTGGGGAATTTCTAGCGACTTTTTATAAATGAATATAAAAAATAAAAGAGTAAAAACGAAAATTGTCAATGATATGGTCCCAACATTTAAGAAAAAGTCTATAAATTGAATTCCAGCATAATTACTTATTAAGATATTTGGTATGGAAGAGATAGTAAAAAAAGTACCCCCAATATTCACTAAAATAGCTTGAGTAAGAATGTAAGGAGAAGGGTTCACATTTAGAATCCGAGAGACCGTTATTGTAAGAGGAATTAAAATAATGACTGTTAAAATATTATTTAACACTGAAGAAATCAGAATAGTAATGAAACAGAAAATAGACATCAGATAAAGTGGTTTTCCTTTGGAAAACTTAATCAAATTTAATGCAAAGAATTGAAAAAGTCCTGCTTCATTAGAGATTTGTACAATAAACATCATGGCAATGATAAGAATAAGGGAATGTAAGTTTACAAAACCTTCAGCTTCACTGCCAAAAAGTAGTTCAAGAATTACTTTAAAATCCATACCCTCTAAAAATGTTAACGTAAAGTATACAATGACTGCACCTATTAAAGCGGCTACCGCTCTATTTAATCTTTCTGTGATTATAAGAATAATAACACCGATAAAACATGTTAAAGCTATAATTATACTTAGAACGATTCTTCCCTCATCCTCTAATATGATTTATGAGACTACTAGAATTTATAGTTAAATTTAAACATTTTTTTCTCTCTTTGAATAAGATTTATTCTTAGAACTAAAAATTATACAAAATTATAAACAAACAGATTTAAAATAATTTTGATAATTTCACTAGATCTATGGGTGCTTTTATATTGATTAATGAGACTAAATTTTTATCTAAAGGCTGGATTTTCTCTTCCACTGAGACATAATTGGTTTTCCAATTTTGATCTATTAAGTTTAATAATCCATAATTTTCATTCTTCAAGATTTCTTTTGCTTTTTGAAATCCCTTCTCGACAGGATAGATTGCCAAATATGGTTCTAAAAATCCGTTTTTCCAGCGTGGTATTACACACTCATAGCCTTCTGCCTCCTTAATCATCAGATCAATAACCTCTGGCCTAATTAAAGGCATATCACAGGATAAAAGAAAAGCCTTTTTAAAATTAGCTCTTGATAATTCTTGAAAACCAGAAAAAATACCAAGCATAGGTTTATACATTTTCGGATGATGGAACATACTGCGATCATCAACGATAAATGTGACTACCTTCGGGAACTCTATTTCTTTTCTATAGTGAAATATTTGTTCTTCTGAGTGGGCAACTAAGAAAATATCTTGGTCAAATTTTGACAGAGTTTCTATTTGATGTAAGATTAAAGGTTTGCCCAACAATTCTATTACTGCTTTCTCCGTTCCAAAACGAGTACTTTTACCTCCAACCAATACTAAAATAGCTAAATCCTTGGAGTTATTTTGGTTAACCATAACATCAATTATGAATAATTTGAATATAATTTTTATGAATAAAAAAAGAAAGGTTCGAAAAAAATTTTTCATTAATTTAATCTCAGGTTAATTGAACCGAATTGATAGTTTCTGATTTAATTATATCTTAATTTGGTTAGTAATCGTCATCTATATCATCGTCATCGTCAACGTCTTCATCCCAATCATCGTCCTCATCCCAGTCGTCTTCATCAAAATCACCATCATTATCTTCATCCCAATCATCCTCTTCATCAAGTTCATCATCCCAGTCATCATCGTCTTCGTCTTTTTCCATCTCAAAACCATATTCTAGCTCCATATCTTTCTCTCCTTATTTTTTAATTCTTTTAGTATTATTAAAGTTGTTATAATCAATTACAATTAAAATCAATATCAATATTTAAATATTTCTATATAAATTAGCTATTTCTCAAGTCTAGAGCTTATTGGATACTTACAAAAAGTTTAAATAGAATTATAGTTATAATAATGTTTAATAAATCTGATAAAAACTTATAGATTTTCTATCAAAAAGTAAAACCAAAAAGGACTATTAGAAAAAAATATCAATGGTAACCCTACTTTCTATAAAAATATCAAGAGTTAGAATAAATATTTGCTATATTATAGACCTTTTTGTAAAACTGATTTTCAATAAATTTGTATCAATAAAAGTTTAAAATTTGAGAGAAGTAAGAATAGATGAATGAAAAATCAATTAATGAAATAACTGGAAAAAAGCAATCGAATCGCAATACAACTAGTAAACCTATCTGTTTAGGTCCTATTGCTGATTTAGAGGAATATGTGAAAAAAGATTGGTGGAAAAAAATCTTTAATGCGTATTATTTGAAAACCGATTCAGATGTAGTGGATGATGAATTAATAACTTCTCATGAGATTAAAGTGTTTTCAGAGATTTTACAACTGAAACCCGAAAATCGCATATTAGATTTATGTTGTGGTCAAGGTCGACATACTATTGAACTATCTAAAAAAGGATATGAAAATGTTGAAGGGCTAGACCGATCCCATTATCTTATTCAAAAAGCACGAACAACAGCAAGGAAAAATGGGTTAATGTGTAGATTTCGTGAAGGAGATGCGCGAAAACTTCCTTATAGCACTGATAATTTTGATACAATTATGATTTTAGGTAACAGTTTTGGCTATTTTGAATCAATTAACGATGATTTTCGCGTATTAAAGGAGGCATTTCGAGTTCTTAAACCCTGGGGACAAATTTTAATCGATATAACAGATGGAACATATTTACGAAATAATTTTCAGCCCCGCTCTTGGGAATGGATAGATAAGAATTTTTTTGTATGTCGAGAGCGTTCATTATCATTAGATAAACAACGCCTTATTTCTCGAGAAGTAATAACCCATGTAAATAAAGGTGTATTAGTCGATCAATTCTACGCAGAAAGATTATATTCAATAGAAGAGATTTCTGAGATTTTAGAAAAAGCGGGATTTAGTGACATCCATTTTCATGGGAATATGACTCCCAATTCAAAAAAAGACCAAGACTTAGGAATGATGGAAAGGAGGATTATTGTATCTGCCATTGTTAAGAAAGAATGGACCCAAAAAACTAAAAGATTAAGAGCAATTGATAAAAACGTTGTTGTATTACTTGGAGACCCCCACAAACCCGACATCTTAAAACCATCTACAGTTTTTGATGATGACGATTTTTATACAATCACACAATTAAAAGCAGCACTTCAAGAGTTAAATGGATATAATTTCATCTATATCGATAATCATGATACATTAATTCAAGAATTGACTAAATTAAAAGGAAGAGTTGATTTCGTGTTTAATTTATGTGATGAAGGATATAATAATGATGCTCATAAAGAACTCCACATTCCAGCGATATTAGATATATTAAAATTTCAATACACTGGAGCTGGACCCCAATGTTTGGCATTTTGCTATGATAAATCCTTAGTCAGAGGTATAGCAAATGACTTGAACGTGCCAGTACCTGAAGCCATCGTAGTAAAGCCCACCGATAAGATTATTGACTTACCTTTATATTTTCCCGCAATTGTAAAACCGAATTATGGTGACAGTTCATATGGTATCACTCAAAATAATGTTGTTTTTAATGGGGAACAATTGTTGAATGCCGTACGTGATATCCGAGAACGATTTGGTTATAACAATTCCATATTAATTGAACAATATTTAACTGGAAAAGATTTAACAATTGGTATTATCGGAAACCCCCCCTATAATTATATCGTTTTACCAATACTCGAGGAAGATTATTCATCTTTACCAGCAGACTTGCCAAGAATTTGTGGTTATGAAGCAAAATGGCTTCCCGATTCACCTTATTGGAATCTTAAATCTATTAAAGCAGAACTCGAACCAGAAACGGTTCAAATTATCGAATCATGTTCCTTAAAACTCTTTGAACGACTTGAATGCAAAGATTACGCACGGTTTGATTGGAGACTAGATTCTGAGGGAAATCCAAAGCTTCTTGAAGTTAATCCTAATCCCGGTTGGTGTTGGGATGGTCATCTTGCGAAAATGGCAAAATTTCATAATATGACATATAAAGAGATGCTCCAAAACATTTTAGAAGCTGCTGAAAAAAGATATGGAATAGAGAAATAGTTTAATTCAATCGTGTTTTTTTTTAGGTTATATGAATCTATTTCTTTTGGTATTTGTTTTCATTATATTTGGAATTATATTAATTAGTTATTCATCGAAAAATTTAGATTTCGTGGCGATTTCTCTATTAGGTTGCTTTACAGCGGGATTTGTGACTGGTGTAGTTAATAATCTGTCTTTTTGGGAATTCATTAATTTTATTGAGTTTGATGCCATCATCATTATTTTAAGTATGAGTATTATAACAAAAATAGCCCAAGATTCGAATATTTTAGAATATTTAGCTGTCAAGCTGTTTAAAATTTCAAAGGGAAACCGAAGAACATTTCTTTATTTAATTTGCTTTATTACAACTATTTTAGCAGCAATCATTAATGACGTAATTGTAGTATTAATTTTAGGGCCCGTAGTAATACGATTATGTAGATTTTTAAAAATCAGGTCTGGAACTTACCTCTTGGGTATGACGATTTGTATTAATATTGGTAGTATTATTACTCCTTTTTCAAGTGGAGAAAATATAATTATCGCTTCTGCTTTTTCTTTAGATACAGTATATTTCATAACGAATTATTGGATATTTTCGTTTTTTCTCTTGTTTTTCACGATTTTTCTCATGGATCGATTTATCTTAAGTAAAGAACCTGAGATTGAAGTGCAACAGAAACAATTTGTATTAGAACTTGTTAATACTGATGTGATGATTTCCAATCGTAAAATGTTTTATATCAATAGTATTGGAATTATTATAACCATCATTCTTTTTGCCATTTTACCATTGTTGTATCTTACTGCTGCTTTTGCAGCATTCATATTAACTCTAATTAATATAAAATTTACTAAAAAGAAAACAATAGATTTACTTAAAGATGTGGAATGGGAAATCATATTTTTTTTTATTTCATTATACGTCGTAATTGGATGTTTATTAGAAGCGGGTTTTGAGGATCTTTTTGCTGGTATTCCGTTTGAAACTTTAGATCCTTTTATTGTAAGCTTCATAATTCTGATACTTGTAAGTTTAATTTCAGGTTTTGTGGCAAATACTCCAACAGCGTTAATTTTCATTCCTATTATCTCATTATTAATAAAAGAAGGATTTCCCTCGATTCCATTATACTTTGCATTTATAATTAGTATTAATATTGGGGGTAACCTCATTCCCCAAGGAGCAGCATGTGATATGATGACCCTAAAAATCGCACAGAACAATGCTGTTGAAAATTTAAACTTTAAAAGGCTTCTAAAAGTAGGAGCTACATTCGCTATTATTCATGTTGGTTTATCAATAGGTTACTTATTTCTATTAACATTATTTTCCGGTTAGTAAGAGATAATTAACTTTTTCTTTTTGCTAGAGGCGACAGCTTCCTTAGTCTTTGAACAATGGGTGGGATTTTTTCAAGAAAATAGTCTACTTCTTGTTGAGTGGTGAACCTTCCTAATGTAATTCTTAAAGATCCATGAGCGTCTTGGGGTTTTAAACCAATAGCGAGTAATACATGCGAGGGATCTAATGATTTTGAAGAACAAGCTGAACCCGTAGATACACCTATACCTTCAAAATCTAAATCCAAAACCATCGATTCTCCTTCAATATACTGAATCGATACATTCACATTATTTGGTAAGCGTTCTGTGGGATGTCCATTTAAAAAACAATCATCAATCTTATCAGTCAGACTATAAATAATCTTATCTCTTAGAGTGGTCAATCTCTCAATTTCATTTGGTATCTCTTCTTTTGCCAACTCAACTGCTTTCGCAAATGCAGATATACCCGGTACATTAACAGTGCTTGGACGCATATCTCTCTCATGACCTCCACCATACAATAACGGTTGAATATACTTTCCACCTCTGTCTCGAATACCCTTATTTCGGATATATAACATGCCTACTCCTTTGGGACCATAAAGTTTATGAGCTGAAGCAGATAATAAATCAACATTTAACTCATTCACATCAATTGGAATTTTTCCAAAGGCTTGAACTGCATCAGTATGAAATATTATATTGTGTTCTTTAGCAATCTTTCCGATCTCTCTAATTGGTTCTATAGTTCCAATTTCATTGTTAGCAAACATTATGCTGATGAGGATGGTTTTATCAGTGATTTTTTCTTCCAACTCTTTCAAATCTATTAAACCATATTTATCAACTGGTAAAAAGGTGACCTCAAACCCATTATTTTCCAAATATTCGCAGGGATTCAAGACAGCATGGTGTTCAATGGAACTAGTAATAATATGATTACCATGTTTTCTATTTTTTAATGCTACTCCCATTATTGCTAAATTATCTGATTCCGTACCTGATGAGGTGAAAAATATATCACTTCGTTCGGCTTTTATTAAAGAAGCAATCGTCTCACGGGATTCAACTAAACTTTTTGCAGCCTTTTGCCCAATAGAATGTAAACTCGAGGAATTCCCATAATATTCAATGATACTTTTTTTATAGATCTCTAAAACACGTGGATCCATTGGTGTGGTCGCAGCATAATCTAAATAAACATATTGGGATTCATTCATTCTGCATCACACTATATATTGTTTAATTTAATTTAAATTAAGTTCACTTATATTTTTAAAATTAATATTGGTATATATTAGATTTTAAATGGAAAGTTTAATTCCTAAAAAATAATTTAGGAGGAAAAGTAAATGTTTAAACTTTTATGGGGGATTACCGGTACTGGATTTGTTTTAGATGAATCAATTGCCTTAATGGAAGATTTACAAACAAATCATGAAATAAGTATTACAGTAATGCTCTCAAAGGAAGGAGCCGCGGTAGTAAAGTGGTATAAAAAATGGTTAAAATTGACTGAAACCGTAAACAAAGTAAGTATTGAGAAAACTCCGAATATTCCGTTTTATGCTGGACCAGTGCAGATTGGAAAATTTGATTTTTTTCTAGTATGTCCTGTATCTGCAAATAGTGTCGCAAAAATAGTATATGGAATTGCTGACACCTTGGTTACGAATTGTGTGGCCCAAGCGATTAAAGGGGGACAGAAAGTTTATGTGTTCCCCTCAGATCAAGATACTGAACCTATAGTAACAACTCGACCCGATGGGAGTCCATTAATCTTGAAAATCCGAGATATTGAGTTAGAAAATATTAAAAGATTACATCAATTGGAAGGTATTCACGTAATTTCTAAATTTTCTGAGATTAAAGAGTTAGTTTTAAAAAAAATTCAAGAGTAAGAAACACGCTAGGGATGATCTTTCTTATTTTTTTTACTCAGGATTTATATATTAACGGTTTAATTGCCCCTTGAGGACATAATAATTCGCATTTCAAGCATCCTTGGCATTTTGCTATTTCTTTAAATTTATATCGTACTCCAGTCACTTCATTATCGCCCTTATGAACTTTTCCAATAAAAAACATATTTTTCGGACAGAATTTACCGCTATCTTCTAAACAGTCTCCACACATATTACATAATTCATGGTCAATTTTAATAGAGACGACTTGTTCTGGGACAGTTATCGAGGTGACTTCTATTGCATTACGAGGGCAGACAAGAACACAATTCAAGCATGCTTTACACTTAGCATAGTCCACTTTTCTGATACTATGTTCGAAATAAATAGCTTCTGCTCTGCATGCTTTCACACATCGCTCGCAACGTAAACATAATTCTTGATTTATCTGAACTGGTATAAATTTTTCTTTAAAAGTAATAACCTCTCAATTAGCCTAATTTGGTAAAGAATAGATTGAAAATAAACTTAAGTTTAATGAGCTATAAATCGAACAATCTACTAAATAAAAAGAGAGAAAAAACAAAATTTGGGATATTCGATATTAATTATTGAAAGTACTGAGTATAACGTTCCTTAGATTCTTGAGGTAATTGTTGCTGTTGTTGGTATTGTTGAGCTTTTTCGGCTAATTCTAACATCTTAGCCTTAATTTCTTTTCCTTCCTCTATCAATTTTGCAGTTTCTATATTCAAATTATACATTTGGTTCAATACTTCAATAATGGATGCAGCACCTTCTGGTGTGGGAATTTCTAATACTGGAGTAAATAAAGCAAAAGCTCTTAATTTATTAGTTAATGCTTCATTTAGAATTGTTGCCTCAGGACCTACAATTATTCCTTTATCAACCTTCTCCAAACCATATTCCTTTAAACGACTCATCATCTCTTCCTCAGCAGCATAATATACTGGATAGTCATCAATAATACCTCTTTGAGGGATTCCTTGAAAAATTAAAACCTCTTTAGCCCTTACATCTTCAGATAATAACCAATTTGTAATCGTTCTACTCAGATCATTATATGCGGTAGATACTTGAAATGGGACTTCTACAATCCCAATAATTAAATTGTTGAGAGGAGAGTAGTATAATCTAAAAGGGTGTTTTAATACCCCTTGGTAGAAAACCGAGATTGGAGGGAGATATTCAGATGTTACGAATCCAATTTCTTTAACGTCTGGAATCTGTTCAATTAAGGCATTAGCTACAATAGGTCCGATTAATCCCACACCTGCAAACCCCAGTATCATTGTGGCACCTTCTTTTATTTCAGTTTGTAAATCTTCGATGATCAAAGTACTTTTTTTACCTTTCTCACATATATATTCCTTTTTAACCATAGTTTTCACATATCATTTGAATTTTCCATAAATATGGAGATCAATTTAATTTAGATAATAATCTTATTAATAGTTTTATTAGTGTATTATCCACTATAAAATTTGATCTCTTATAAAAATTCAATTTTATAATAGATAAGAATAAAAAGGATAAAATAAACTTTTAAAAAAAATCAAAGAATTATAAAAATTAAAATGATTTAACTAAATATCATGAGCATGCTTCTAGAACTGAAAAATGTTAGTATCCCTACTGAAGACCAAAAATGCGTAATTGTTAATAACATCTCTTTCGGAATCAAGGAAAAATCTATTCATGCGGTAATTGGACCCAATGGTTCGGGGAAGTCTACTTTAGCCTACACCATAATGGGCTTGGAAACATATAAAATAAGCCAGGGACAGATCATATTTGATGGAAAGGACATTTCTGATTTGGACATCACCGAAAGGGCTAAATTAGGGATTACTTTAGCATGGCAGGAACCTGCAAGAATAGATGGTTTATCTGTATTGAAATATATTTCTTTAGGAATGAAGGATAAGTCAGATCTAGTAAAAAACGTAAGTGACAGTTTAAGAATAGTCAACTTGGAACCAGAAAGATACATTAATCGAAAGGTTGATGAATCTTTAAGTGGTGGTGAACGAAAACGTATAGAATTAGCTGCCGCAATTGCTATGAAACCAAGGTTGATTATACTTGATGAACCCAGTGCGGGTTTAGACTTTATAGTAATTGAAGATTTTATGAATATATTTGGAAAAATAAAGAAATTAGATATGACAGTTCTTTTGATTACTCATCGAGAGGATGTAGGAATGGTTGCAGATTATGGTACCTTACTGTGGAGAGGAGATCATATTATAACTGATGAATTTCCAAAAGTAATGCTAAGATATTGCGCAAAAGCGGGATTACGAGAATTTTGTAAAAGAACTTTGAGACGGGATGGAGAAGCGTGTTTTGATGAAGATTATATTGACAGAATCTTTCAAGAGGAAAGTGTATCATGAGCAAGAGTGAATATCCTGAGGAAATATTACAAAGCCTTGAAGATTATAACATCGATATTCGTGATTTCATGCCAGGTCACGGAAAGGGAGCAAAATTACTTCTGAATTTCAATAAAATATCTGGAATTGAGCAAGTAGAGGGGATAATTTTACAAGGAAAGGAAATTCCAAATGGTATCATCGCTGATGTTATAATCAAAGAGGGAACTAAACATGAGGAGCCGATACATCTTTGTTTTGGAGTGAATAAAGAAACCGGAGTACAAGAAATTTTTCCACGAATTATCGCTGAGGATAATACTGATGTAAAAATCCAAGCTCATTGTAGTTTTCCTAATGCTGATGGACTAATTCATAAAATGTTCGGCCATTTCTACGTAGGAAATAATTGTAACTTTGAATATAGTGAGACGCATTACCATGGGGAGAAGAGTGGAGCACTAGTAGCCCCTGTAGGATATATGTATATCGGTGAGAATAGTGTTTTTGTCAATAACTTTAATTTGACAAGGGGTACTCCAGGTCAGATAAAAATACTCATTGATATCTATGCCATGAAAAATAGTGTTATAAAATCTAATATACGAGCTTTTGGAAAAAGTCAGCGTGATTCCATTCGCATTCGTGATTCAGTATTTTTAGAAGGCGAAAGAGCAAGAAGTATCATAAAAATGAAAGCAGCAGCACGAGACGGAGGAGAAGTATTAATGTATGGTGTAACTGAAGGAAATGCTCCATATACAAATGGTCATGTGGAGTGTAGTGAAATTGTTCTAGGGCAAGGTTCAATCTGTAGAGCACGACCCTTTATTAGAGCCACGGATCCTACATCCAGTGTCTCTCATGAAGCTTCATTGGGGAGATTTCCTCAAAAATGGTTAGATGAATTACAAGCAAAAGGTTTAACGGAAGAAGAAGCAACAGATATCTTAATTCAAGCTATGCTAGAAGAAGAGTAGTGTTTCATAGTAGTTTTTTGATTAATAAAAAAATAAAAAGGTTTGAAAAATGGGAAAAAATAAAATAAAAATAGGGGAAAAAGCCCCATTATTTAAAAAAGAATCATTTAATGCCGGAGAAATTGATTTGGAACAGTTAATCGGTAAACAGAAAATTGTACTGATTTTCTCCCGATATTTTGGTTGTCCTTTATGCCAACTCGATTTGAACATACTACTTGAAAGTGTTAATAAAATTCAAGATAGGGGCGCAAAGCTCTTGTATATTACCCAATCCGGTGAGAAAGTGGCAAATGAATATATTAATAAATATAATATTGATTTCCCCGTGATCTCTTCCTCCAAAGAGGATTTATATACAGAATATGGTTTAGGAATGATGAGCGCCGGCACGTTCACTAAGGTGCGTGGAAGATTAAAAGATGCAAAATCACAAGGAATAGAGCATGGAGAATATGAAGGTTGGGAAAAGCAAGAACCGGGACAGTTTGTAATAGATGAAGATGGTAAAATTATCCATGCAGAAAAAGGTTGGCTATTCCTCCCTGGAATATTGGAAGTCTTATAGATAATAGATGGAAGGTGTTATAAACACTGAAAGAAAATACAAAATATCATGATCATCTGTTTAATGGAAAAATAGTAGTAGATGAGATACAACCTTGGTTTGATTTTGGTACAGGAAAACCATGGGATGATGCAGAAATACCATGGGTATTAGATAATAAAGTTCGAAGGGAAATCTTAATTATATTATCCAAGGGTCCTAAAAGCTTAAAAGAAATTCACGAAAAAACAAATTTCTCACCAAAAGCACTATTAATAGATTCAAATCAGTACACTCCAAAAGTGCGCTATCAATGGAGTGAAGATACTATTTTAAACCATTTGATGAATCTTGAGTGGTATAATTTAATTAAAACTGATAAGAATAAATATAAATTGACCTTTCCAATTTTTAATTATCAAGAGAATCATCAATTAGAAGAATTTGCTGTTAAATTTGCAGAAAACTGGATAAAAGTTGTATCCGATATGAAAAGAGAATTCCAAAAATCATATACCGATTTTGAGGAGAAACCAGAATTATTAGAAATTATTATCAATAAGTCTGTTAATAAACTTTATGAACTTTTAAAGGTAGAAAATCTACTTCCCAATGAATCGAATTTAAAAGCACTCTGGGCAGAACAGATTAGAACTCTAAAATTCGAAGATTGGGTTAAAAAAGCCTTTTAATATTTTTCACTTAGTTGGTTTTTTTATTTTTTTAATATTATGTGCATATCACTTAATTTCAAAAGAAAAACTCTTATTTTTTAATTATATATATGTAGATATTTCTCCGCTATTATTTACATATCCACTGAGAGTTAGAAGTTTTTAAATAGTATTAAGGAATGAAACTATGATGATAAGCTCTAATCTAAATGAATCGGAGCCGATTTTAAATTTAAAAAATTTATTTTATGAAATTGATATTTCAGAAGAAATCAAACAAAAGATTGAAAACATTCCAAGGAATTCCATAAATGAAAACATGAAACTGCTTCACCAGATTCAATCAATCCTCCAAAACTGTTCCCATTTGACAGATAAGCAAAAATTATTATACTGTGAGAGCCAAAGATATTTTATGAAACTCTATTTGCGTGATGTAAATAGTCAACAATAAATTTAAGTCGAGTTCCTCTTTCTTTATTAATTTATTTAATTTTTATTGATATTGTTTAATAATTTCTTTGACCACAAGCGAAATTAAATCCTTAGATTTTTTTATTGGATAAAAGCTCATTCTTGAGAGCAAATCCTGAAATTTAGCTTTAGGAATTTCAGAAGAGCCAATAAAAAATCCAACGACATGATGCCCATGGTTTAACAACTTTAAGAAGGTTTTTTTAGAAGCGTTCCAATTATAGATTCCAAAATCTGTAATAATGAAGACTAATACTTTTTTATTTGTTTTCTGACACTGTTTAGAAATTGGCTTTAGTGGTAATTGAGTGCCCCCACCTTGATATCGTAATAAGACTTTTTCAGCTTCCCTATAATTTGATGTCCAATCACAGATGTCTGCTTTATTTGAAAAGTTAATTACACTGAATTTGATAGCTTTCCGAGAAACATAGTGAAGGGCAGCAAAGGCTGCAATTAATGCTGTATGATAAGTCCCGCTTGGACGCTTTGATTTGTAATTCCAGTTCATAGATCCCGATGAATCAAGTACAATTAACAAATCTGGAATCTCCTTTTCTCTCAACTGTGTTTTATCCTCCAATCTAGACCATTTTCGAGTAGTTATATTTGGAATAATGATAGGACTGTTTAATAAGGTTTGAGTTATATCCAAGGATTCAATAGGATCACCTAATCGCCATGTTTCAGGACATAAGGGCAGTTGATTACCTTTTTGTTCTTCATAGATTTTGATGTCAATCAAATTTTTTGCTTGCCCACGATACCACGTCGCTAAAGGATTTATATCTAAAAGAAGCCCAGCTTGATTTGCCGGAGCTCCAAACTCTGAAAAGGAAATTTCTTTTGCAAATTCCTCAGCTTTTTGATTAAGCTCATCTTCACTTTCAGGTTTTAACTTATCAATATTTCTACTTTCAAGGGGATTATCCATCATATCAATAACATCTTTGGGAATTTCCATTTCTCCATGTTGTTTTCCGTGTAATTTTTTTCTTTCATATCCTTTCTTTTTCTTAGAATCCTTGCCAACTATGTTAAAAGAAGTTTTCAATATTGATTTGAGTAATAGAGCTAATTTTGAGACTTTTCTTTCCCACAACGAATCATCCTCAAATTTTGATGATATTATAACTTTTGTTTTTTCCGCGAGTGAAATTATGTCTTTGGAAACCAGATTTTTATCGTCTAGGATGCTGATATTTAATAGTAATTCATATACTCGAAATAGATAAAGAGAGAAATTACTAATCTTATTGTTATTATTATTTAAAATATACTTATAAGCAGTTTTTAATTCCCATGAGATGAGTTGTGGATATCTTAAGTGAAGTTTTTTATCTATAATTAAATCAGCAAATAAATTGACTATGATAGGAGCATGATTTTCATTTACATGCTTCATGGCAGCCTGTAATAATTTAGCATTGATTAATCCATCATAGGGAATAATTTGGTAGTGAGAGACTTCATGAAGGGTTATAGCATGAAAAAAATTAATATAATCATTATTGTCTATAAATACTGGTGAGTTTGCTAAATTCATTGTTATTTGCCATTTATGTGCGGGATCAATATAAAATCCTTCATTTTTAGAATATTCAAAAACATAATGTGGTTCATTTAAGGGAGGATAATAGAGATCTCTCATCGTTATATTCCACGCGACTCTAGCGTAATGAAGTAATCTCTCCTCTTTTGAATTAAATTTTTGTTCCTTTTTCTTAGTAGAATCTATACTTTGGATTTTTGACATAATCAATATCATTCTTTTTTAATAAATTCTAAATTTTCTAAAAGTGAGCGCAGCTTTAAAGCATTCGCTCCTCCTGAAACTTGAATATTAACAATAGAATCTTCTTCAGTCCCGGTAACGTTCGTCTCGATTAATATTTCTTCTGCTCGAATCTGTTTAGTTTGCCTTTTACTAAATGCTTGTTTTATGGGTAGATCTAAACTAGGAAATTCAGCAGCAATCTCTACCCAAACTTCTTTATGAAAGGAATACCTAAAGGTAAAATCTGATACTGTTTGTTTATATAGTTCTTGATCGCACCAATTAATCAAGTAAGCGCGGTTTGGAAATTCGAGATCGTCAATCAAATTATTCCTAATCTCGGATAAACTTTCCACATCTCCACTCTTTACAGATTTATCTATTTTTTCAGCCAATTTAGAATATTTCTTGACTTTCAATGATTCACTGAAAGGAAGTAAGTCATATTTCACAATTAAATCATTTTTTGCATGATTCTTTAATATCTCTAAATCTTTATCTTCTGGTTTACCATCCCGAAAGCGATTAGCAATATCATAGCAAGGTTCACGATTAACAAATCTCTTGCGAACATCTTCGATAATATGTTTTGAAAACTCATATTCATTACCCCAGTATGGAGCCTTTTCTAATTCTCGTGAAGCATATTTAACGCGGTGCGAGATAACATATGGTGCAATTGAATTTACAATGTTAATGTCCACATCATTAATATTTAATAACCATGCCAATGCTTTCGAATATCGTAGAAGATCTTTTGCTACTCGTACGCTAAGAATTGAATCAATTTTATTACAGATGCTTTTATCTGTATTAAAATGGCACCCTGAACATAATCCAGTACTTGGTTTGAGTTTTTCAGAATTACCCTTATCTACTCGAGCACATAATGTAAATTCTCGAATAATCGCATGAATATAATTATTAACTTCAGTTTTGAATTTCATACGGTTTATATAATACCATATTTCCATCAGAGCGTCGATATTTAAGATTTCTGGAACTTCAATTATTTCATCATACCCTGTATATTTTTCATCCTTACCCGATAAAATTAATGATAGATCGTTACTACTGGGCATAGAAATGGGAATTGAAATACCGAATCGGTCCAGAAAAGGTTGAGACAAATTTTGGATAATTTGAAGATCAAATTAGCATTCAAATGTCCCAACATCTTGAGGGTTAATTGTTGCATACAATGTGTATTTCTCAATAGTTGTAATTGCATCATAATATTTCACCTTTCCTTCTGCTAATAAAGATAAAAGTATATCTTGCGAATATGGTGTTAAGCGGTTGACTTCATCAATGATTTTCCAAAAACTTGTTATAAATTGTCTCCACACAACTTCTTCTACTCCGTCTTTCATCAATTTTCCTAATTTTAATGTCCCTGTTAGTTTTTCTTCAGTGAGTTGAGGATGGCCCCGGACAATTGAACTCTCAATTTCATCTAGCCGCATCCCAGTAAACATGCGCCCTAATAGTTTTACCAATGTAGTTTTACCTCCACCATGCCCTCCAACTAATAACATAGCAGAGTTGGGTACGAGTGCATTTAATACACATAAGGAAAGAATTTCTGGTAGAATTTTTACACTAGTTTTCTTCTTATCATTATCATAATATTTAACCTTTAGATTTTTCGAATGAACGAAGAGTTGATTCGCTTGAATGAGATTGATTGTATTCCATACTTTTTTCCTTAATGATTCTTCTTCTCCTATCGCGTTTAACATGACGATTCACTTTCAAAGATTTGTTTCATTATTTTAATTATAATCTTATGCTATTTATACAATAGTATTAGGCTAGTAATCTAATTAAAAAAATAAACCAGTCACTAAAATTATGATAAAAACTATTGATTTTTAGTTTGAAATAATATAGCCTTTAATTACTAATATTGGATCAAAAGACGTTATAATTAAAATAAAATGGTTATTCCATAAATTAGTAAGAGGATTCCAAAACACAAAAAAGCAGGTATAGCAAGAACTTTTATGACATTTTTATAATTTGTATTATAATAATTAGTGCTATAAGCTACGCATGGATGTATAGGTGTAATTAAGTATCCTAGAAAGATAGAACAATAGAGAAAAATCAATTCCATTAAAGGCATAGGAAAAATTGTATATTGTATTAAATATATTGGAATTAATATCGATAATGGAAGCTGGATACGGCCTGTTGCAAATCCTAAGAAAAATCCAATTAAAATTAATAGAAAAAAGGATAGATTTAGACTTCCTATTTCATTAGCTACTCCAGATCTAATAAAAATCTCTAAAAACCAAAACATAGCGAAAATTAGTAATGGGAATCTCCATATTTTCATTTTTTGTGCGATTTTACTGATTGTTTTTAACTTCAAATTTGAAAATTTCAACCCTACAATTAAACTTATACATAAGCCAAAAACTAAGAAAATTTCTGGCACAATTTTAGGAAAAAACGTTCTCCCAATGAAATCTATAAGAGGAGCAATGATAATTGGAAGCAAATTGTGAAAAACTCTTTTTAAATCACGAACATGATCCTCTTCGTAGCTTTCTACCTTTCTTACTAATGTATAATAACCTATAAAAACCATAAGAATAAAAGGAAGTAGTAGAGTAACGAAGATTAGGTAAAGTGAAATACCTGTCAATACACTTGCTACTATCATCGCTGATGATATTGGATATATTAATATAAGGACATGTCGAAACCATACATTAATTGCCACCTTTTTATTTACGTCTAATTCGGTATCGATTTGTTCGAGAATAGGAGCAGACATTAAAGCACCTCCCGCAACAGGCAAAAGCCCAAAAAACGCTGGAATTATCATTATTGACAATTTTTTAGAAAGATTCATACTATGGACCAATTCAAGCATCAATCCTGATTTCTCCATGATTCCCCCCAAGATGGGGATTAAAATTACAGCAATAACTAAAAAAATAATAGAGAGATCAGTGATTATTGAAAACAATGAAGCAATAATATCAATTTGTGTCAATAGAGCAAAAATAAAGGCTCCAATGGTTAGAATTATGCTTAATTCATATTTTGAGAAAATTAAAATCAGCAAAATGATGAGTAAAAAACTCAACCACGCGGGTATCACAATTAAACAAATATTTAATCCTATAAAAACTAGATTTCTTAGAAAAAAATTGTATCATCCTAAAAGTAGCCTATATGTCCTAAATTTTTACCAGTTTCGTCTAATGCATATACCAATCCCATAGACAGAGCATCTTCTTCATTCTGAGTTGATTTTGCTACGTTTTTTATAGTTTCAAGCTTTAAAATAAAAGTGCCCCCACATTTTTTACATTTGATGTGTACTTTCTTTGTAATTTTCTCTTCTTCCTCTGATTCTTCTATTTTAAAGGGTTCTAATAGATTTACGTCTTGATTATCACAATTGGGCAAAAAACATTGATCCAAAGAGATTTTTTCCATTCCTCTTCGGGCTAAGGCAATATACGCATAACTAGGAATTTCTAATCTTAAATCGTTATAATCAGTCATAAGCTAGAAAAAGGATTTGTATTTTTAATTGTTATTATTATTATCTAAAAAGAATTAGGAATTGATAGCGCTTAATAACAAAAACCTTAATTAGAACAAAATACTATTTTTTTGATAGATAGATTTACACCAAGAAAGGATACGATGAGTAAGAAAGAAATTTCTAAGGATTTGTTGGAGTATATTTCCAAATTAGCCCTAATAGAGCTGAAAGAAGAAGAAAAAGATAATTTTATTCATCAATTAAAAAATATATTAGCCCACTTCGAGAAATTAAATAGTCTCAATACTGATGATATTGAACCAATGAGACATCCTATAGAGGGTTTGAATAATGTTTTCCGAGAAGATATCCCTCGTAAATCTCTTTCTAATGAAGAGGCTTTAAAAAATGCAAAATATACTAAGGATGGATATTTTAAAGCACCAAGAGTGCTAAAAGATAAAAATTAATCAGCATATTCTTTATTTAAAACCTCAATTGCTTTTTCCATATCTCTGAGTGCCTTTTTTCTTTCCTTAGGAGTCATGTTATAAAAGTCTTCTTCCAAATCTATTCCTATTTTTTGCGATTCTGCCATTGGCTTAAATTTTTTGTAGACTAATGCGTTAATATAACGTTCATAATGACTAAAGGCTTTATTAAGTTCAGAACTTTCTTTAATTTGATCCCATAATTCTAAAGTCTCCAAGGATCGGATTCCTATATCAATACGAAACCAAGATATTGGAACTAGTAATTTCTTTTTAATTCCATATTCAATAATTTTTATATTCTCCTCATCTATGTACATCTCAGCAATCTCATCCTTACTAAAAACA